>Ga0214923_10004663_pt1 | contig 16398 bp, 12 predicted proteins | sample LL1510_MetaG_FD_177993 | JGI IMG/M metagenome (GOLD analysis project Ga0214923, IMG submission 177993) | Freshwater microbial communities from Lake Lanier, Atlanta, Georgia, United States - LL-1510 | ecosystem: Environmental > Aquatic > Freshwater > Lake | place: USA: Georgia | collected...
ATCGATGCAACGGCCTCACAGGGCGCAGCCACCAGCAACGATCTTCAGTTGGAGAACTTGGTATTCGCGAACATGGGCGTGAACTTCGAGCAGACCAGCGGTGCGAATACATGGACAGGGATGACGGGCTACTTCACGGCCCCATCACGTTCGAACGAAACGTATACGTCAACTTCAGCTTTGGGTTTGCAGACGGGCTACAACAGCTTGACCAATCCGACCTTGTTGCCTGCATCGGGATCGATTCTTTTGACCGGTGCATCGTTCAGCAACAGCCGCTTGAGCACGGATCCGTTCTGGACTCCCACAACCTTCCGCGGTGCTTTCGGTACCCAGGACTGGACCGCCGGTTGGGCGAATTTTGACCCACAGACTTCGGATTACAGCGCCGAAACACAGGCCTATGCCCGTTTCGCTCCAAGCGCTTTGGCCATGACCGCCAACAGCAGCAATGGATCCATGACCATTAACTTCAACCCAACGCCTTCGGCCTCCCAACATTGGGTTCGCTATCGTTCCACGGGTTCAACAACCTGGAACAACGCGGTGGTTATCAATCGTCCGCATACCTTGGTAACCGGTGCAGGTACTTTTGAGGTACAAGCCGGCGCCAAAGTGGGCAACAGAACGTTCTGGTCTTGTTCTTCGTTCATCACCGTTTTGCCAACAGGTAACATTAACCGTAACATCAAGTTCCGCGTGAATATGACCGGTCTTACGGTGAATCCTGCCGGGGTTTACGTGATTGGTAACCTCCAGGGCTTCAATGCGGGTGTTACGCGACTGATGCCTACAGCGGCCAACCCGAACATTTACGAGAAAGACACCGTGGTTTACAACGGGTTCACGATGAACTACAAGTTTGCCAACGGGAATCAAATCACCGATGCGGAAATTGTTCCCGCCGCTTGCAGCATCAACGATGCAACCCACGGAGCACTTCGTACGGTAACCGTGAATTCGGATTTGGTTTTGTCTGCTGTGCTTTACGGCCAATGCGGAGACCAGTTTGTGGGCCGTTTAGCCGGAACATTGACCTACGATAACACCGCATCAACCCCCATGACCAACAGCACGGTCACGTTGAGTGGTGTCAATACAGGTAACCAATCTACCGGATCCGGTTCATCCTTTGGCTTTGATCGCATGGTTAATGGGGCTTACAACCTCGCCTTCTCCACGAACAAACCATGGGGCGGCGTTAATGCATCCGATGCCCTTTTGGTCAATCGCTTTAGTGTAGGGGCCGTTACTTTGGCGGGCCTCCGCCTCAAAGCCGCCGATGCCAACGGAAACAATGCCGTGAACGCAGCCGATGCCCTTTTGGTGAATCGTCGTGTTGCCGGTTTGATTACCTCTTTTACTGCAGGTAATTGGACTTATTCCGTTGCAACAGGTTCGGTCAATAACGATACCGTGTTGGTTAACGCCAAAGCCCTGTGCGTAGGGGATGTGAACGGTTCCTATGTTCCAAGCACCGCAGCCCGTCTCGGTTCAACTACACCTGAAATGAATGGAGTTGTAGCGACCCTCGGAGGTGATTACACCTTGGAAATTGGCGTTGATCGTCCTGTTAATGTTGGCGCGGTTACCTTGTTCATTGATTTGCCTGCAGGCATGGAGGTTCGTGATGTACAACCTGCCTTGTCTGAATCAGGAACAGAAGTTTCCTTTAAGCAAGAAGGCCGTCGTCTTAGCATCGCTTGGTACACCCTCCAAAATTGGAATCTCCAGGCTGGGCAAGCTTTGATTCGCATCCTAGCCCGTGGAAATGCCGAAGGAATGATTCAAATCGATAACGCCTCCGAGATTGCGGATATGAACGCCGAGCCTTTGGCTGGTTTGAATCTGCGTGCTGCTCGTTTGGTTCTTCAAAACGAAGGTTTCTTTGTTTATCCGAACCCATCCACCGGTCTCTTTAATTTGCAGCACGCCAATACCATGAATCAGGTCCGTGTTAGCGATGCCATGGGCAAAGTGGTATCGGTCGATTACCCTGCTTCCAACCGCTGGACGCTGGATCTTTCCAACCTCCCCTTGGGAATCTATTCTGTCGAGGTTCGCAGCGGTGACCGCAGCGAAACCCAGAAGGTGGTGATTCGCTAAGCGAAGAGCTTAGAAAAGAAGGTTAAAATACCTTTTAACCTTTGAACGCCTCTCCGAAAGGAGGGGCGTTTTTTTTGGGAGGATTCGGGGCTGGGATAAAGGTTGGGCTGCGGTGGAGGTAGGGCCGGGGTCTAAAATTTCCAACAGGTCATCATCCGAAGGCAAAAAAAATCCCGGCTCGTGGTGGACACGGCCGGGATTAGGGGAAATCGTAAAGGGAAAGGCCTCGAAGGCCCAACCCTAAGGATTACATCGACGGAGCAGTGCTGCTGGTAGACGTAGCGGCTTTCTTGGAGCAGCAACCTTTGCCTTCGGTTTTTCCGGAAGCGCAACCGGCTTTGCCAGCTGTGGTGCTTGTTGTTTGCTCCGTGGAGCAGGATTTCTTTTTCTTGCCGAAGAGGCCAGCGGCATCAGCGGGGGTGGTCAGGGCCAGCAAAGCGGCGGCGCTGAGTAAAAGGGCTACTTTTTTCATGGGGAAGGGGTTTATGGTTGAATTTGACTTGGTTTTCTAAGCTAATTTAACGCAAAATTAGGTACAAATTGTGGATAACCAAGAAAAGCGATCGCAGCCCCCGCTACTTTTTTTGGTTTTTAACCGCCCCGACACCACCCAAGAAGTCCTGAAAGCCATTCGGGTCCAGCGGCCGGAGCGCCTTTATGTGGCTTGCGATGGTCCAAGAGACGGCAGGCCCGATGAGCGGGAAGCCGTTCACCGGGTTCGCCATATGATTGCGGAGGGCGTAGACTGGCCCTGTAGCCTGTTCACCCTCTACAGAGACACGAATTTGGGCTGTAAAAAGGCGGTTAGCTCAGCGCTGGATTGGTTTTTTGAAAACGAAGAAGCGGGGATCATTCTGGAGGACGATTGCCTGCCCCATCCCGATTTTTGGAGGTTTTGTAGCGAATTACTTGACAAATACGCCGACGATGACCGGGTTTTTATGATCAGTGGGGATAATTTCCAGGAAGGCAAACGCGTCTCCGATGATAGCTACTATGTCTCAGCCTTGACCCACATATGGGGATGGGCCGCTTGGAGGCGATCCTGGCAAAAGGTGGATTTGGATCTATCGGGCTACGATGAATGGGTCCAAAGGGGGGGGCTAAAGCGACTTTTTGGACCGGGCCGTTGGGAAAGGGCCTGGAAAAGGACTTTTGAGCGCTACAGCCAAGGCCGTTACAATACCTGGGATTATCCATTTCTCTTTGCCGCCTGGAAACATGGCCAATACGCCCTCTTGCCATCGGTGAATCTGGTAAGCAATATTGGCTTTGGCCACCAAGGCGCTACGCATACCAATGCGGATGTTTATAATCAATTATCGAGTATTTCAACCTTTTCGCTGGAATTTCCTTTAAAACACCCGACCTGTATTCATCACCAAAAGTTGGCAGATATACGGTCGATGAGAAATAAGTTATTCCCATCAATGAGTTTAAAAGTTTTACGACTTTTTGGATTTATCTTGAAAAGAATTTTTGGCTGTTTCTCCCCAAGCAATGTCTCAGGATAGCCTAAAAAGCAAATCATTAATGAAACATAAACTACTAAAATTAAAAAGGCTATTTGTAAATAGTCATCAAATTGGTGAATATTCGATTCGAGTTCCCTCGGGCTATTCGCTAGAGGTTTTTCAAAATAAAAACCCATTATATGACCGATTTTTGCCCTGTTTGGCGAAGCAAATTGATATAGCGGACTTTATAGTTGACGTTGGAGCTAACGTTGGCGATAGCTTATTTGCTATGTACCAAGTTAGACCATCAAGATATATTTGCATTGAACCATCACCTGTTTTTTTAAAGTATTTAAATCATAATATTGAACAGATAAATCAAAAAAAAGATATTCTTGTCTATTCAGAGTTAATAAGCAGCAAACCCGTAAAAGGCGAATTTGAGTATACACACAAAGGAACGGCTCGGGTCAAAGAAGGTGGAAGCCAAAACAATATTCCTTCAAGCACACTGGATAATTTAATTGGCGACAAAAAAATCGCCTTAATTAAATCTGACACGGATGGATATGATTACGATGTGTTATTGTCTTCAAAGAAAATAATTGAAGAACAATTGCCGATTTTATTTTTCGAATGCGACCCTAATAATCAAGCTCAATTTAGGGGATTTGTTGAATTGTTTCTTTATCTCGCAAATAAATACGTTTTTTATTTCTTTGATAATTTCGGAAATCTATTGCTTGAAAACGCTCCTTTAGATAATGCTTTAAATCTTTTGAATTATCTCAAAAATATAAAATCAGGCTCTGCAACCTTAACGCTTCATTATTTTGACGTTTTGGCTATCAATAGTGAGAAGCATCAAGTCATTACTCAAAGTGCTTTAAGACTGTACAAAACCGAATATAATTTACATGAAGATGTTTAAAAATAATAAGTTTTGGTTAAATTTTAAATACAATCCTCAAATTAATCAAGTACTGATTAATCAAGGCCGATTTTTTTCAAAATACAATTTAAATCTTGAACACATAAAGACTTTAGAAGATGTTGAGTGGAAAGTCTTTTCTCAATGGGGTGATGACGGAATTATAGACTGGCTTGTTTCTCGCTTAGGGAATATTCCGGAGTCATTTATTGAGTTCGGCGTTGAAAATTATAGGGAAAGTAATACTCGTTTTCTTTTGCAATTCCGAAATTGGAGAGGGCTGGTCTTCGATGGCAGTAAAGAGCACATCAGGGATTTGCAAAAACAAGATATTAGTTGGAAATATGATCTGGTATCGGCCGCTAAATTCATTGATGCTGAAAATATTAATAACTTGATTCGAGGGCAAGGTTTTGAAGGCGGGGTAGGGCTTTTGAGCATTGATATTGACGGAAATGATTATTGGGTATGGAAAGCAATCCAGGTAATTGAACCAGTCCTTGTTATTGTAGAATACAACGCTCTTTTAGGTGATGTGTATCCCCTCAGTATTCCTTATCGTAAGGATTTCGTTCGGAGCAAATTTCATTACTCCAATATTTACTACGGAACTTCGATTAATGCATTAAGGTTTTTATCTGAACAGAAAGGTTATACTTTTTTGGGAACCAACTCTAGTGGGGTTAATGCCTATTTTGTTCGTAATGATTTTGCTAATAAGATTGTGCCATTTATTTCCTGTGTAAAATCATTTCCTGGTAAATTCAAAGAAGGTCGGACCAATAGCGGCCAACTAAGTCTTTTAAGAGGCAATGACCGACTAAACCCAATCCTTGATCAAGAATTTATTCGTGTTGACACGGGCGAAAAGGGTCTCTTAAAAGATTTTGGAAATCTCTATTCTGATTTATGGCAATAATTAACGTGGCCTACGATCACGCTATCTTTAGTCGTCAGGCCGTTGGTGGCGTTTCGCGCTATCTTGTTAAACTGGCTTCTTTAAGCAGGCAATTTGGTGTAAATCCTATAATAATTGCCCCATTGCATTCTAATTTAATGTTAAAGAACGCAGGCAGGGGATTAGTCAAAGGATTGTATTTGGATTGGTCCGATTTTTATATGTATAAAGGCGCTTTTTTGTATTTAAATCAATTTGCAACGGATATTCTTTCTATCAAAGAAAAACCAGCTATCATTCATGAAACCTATTATTCTCTATTTCCATCCATAAAAAAAAGGGTTCCGAGGGTTCTAACGATACATGACTTTGTTCATGAAAAATACCCTCATTTGTTTAAGAGCTCAGATAATACGATTGAATTAAAAAAAGCGGCAATAAAACGCGCCGATCACTTAATTTGTATTTCACAAAACACGAAGGAAGACTTATTGGAGTTTTATAGAATACCGGAAAATAAAGTTTCGGTTGTTTATCATGGAGTAGAAAAAGATTCAATTATAAGTTTACCACCCCACCCAATGGAGACCAGGTATTTTTTGTATGTAGGTTCTCGAGCCGCCTATAAAAACTTTGATTTGGTCCTACAGGCATTCTCCAATCATAGTCAAGACCTTGAAGATTGTCAATTGTTGGTCTTCGGCGGTGGTGCTTTTTCAAGGGCTGAGAAAAGAAGAATTTACGAATTGAACTTGGAGGATAGAGTTCGAATCGAATCAGGCTCCGACTCTCTTTTAGCTCATCGGTATCAAAATGCAGTCGCCTTAATTTACCCAAGCTTGTACGAAGGATTTGGATTCCCCCCATTGGAGGCCATGCAATATCAATGCCCGGCCATTGTATCCAACGCAAGTTGTTTGCCAGAAATTTCTGGCGATGCCGCGCTTTTGTTTGACCCTTTTTCGCAAGCTGCTCTTGCTGATGCCATGATTAAAGTGAAGACCGATAGAGTATTAAGTAATCAATTAAGGGAATTGGGTAGTCAACGAGTTAAGGATTATTCTTGGTCTAATACAGCGTTGGAAACCACTAGAATTTATCACCAACTTGTGGGATGAATATTTCGGTGATTACCGTGACCTACAATCCAGGAGAATTGCTCGAACCAACGATGCGTTCGGTGGCGGAACAGGTAGATGTTCAAATCGATTATGTGGTGGTGGATGGGGCATCCAAAGACGGAACGGTCGAGCGTTTGAGGGCGTTTGGTGAACAGGTTCAAGGTGAGCTAGTTCAGGGCCAGCCGGTTCACGGAGGTTCGTTGGTCTATCGTTGGGTGTCCGAGCCCGACCGGGGTCTCTACGATGCCATGAACAAGGGGTTGGTAATGGCGAAGGGAGATTATGTCCTGTTTTTGAACGCCGGAGATACCCTCGCCCATCCCCGTGTTTTGGCTGATTTGTGGTCGGAGAGAAAGGGAGCTGCCGTTTATTATGGGCAGGCGATGGTTGTTGAGTCGATGGGTGGTCGTGAATTAGGCTTACGCAAGCCCTTGCCGCCTCAACACTTGAATTGGAGATCGCTGCGTTTTGGTATGGTGGTGAGCCACCAAGCCTTTGTGATCAAAAGGGAACGGGCGTTGCCTTACGATTTGCAGTATCGGATTTGTGCAGACATCGACTGGATGATACGCTGTCTGCGGGCCTTGGACCCAGGGGCCTTGGACCCAGGGACCCCTGCTTCGGATAAAGTTTCAGGCTCTGCAGGTTCCGTCCATTTTGCGGACCGGGTCTTGGTTCATTTTTTGGATGGGGGCCTTTCAAGCCAACGCCGCAAGGCCGCCTGGAAGGAAAGATACCGCATTTTTGGGCGTCACTACGGGTTTTGGAATAACCTGTTCAACCACCTTTGGATTGTCGTGCGCTATGTTTTGAGGCGATTTGTGCCGAACTTTGCCTGAATCCCCCCCTTATGTCCTTAGACCCGTCGATCCGCTCCGTCCTGATAATCGGTAGCGGACCCATTGTCATCGGCCAGGCCTGCGAATTTGATTATTCCGGATCCCAGGCCGCCCGTTCCCTTCGCGAAGAAGGCATCGAAGTTATCCTCATCAATTCCAACCCAGCCACCATCATGACCGATCCCGTCACGGCGGATCACGTATACCTCATGCCGTTGACGGTGGATTCGCTGGAGCATATTCTGAACAAACATTCCATCGATGCTGTGCTTCCCACCATGGGAGGACAGACGGCCCTCAACCTCTGCAAAGAGGCCGATGAATTGGGCCTTTGGTCGCAACACAACATACGCTTGATTGGGGTGGATATCGATGCCATTGAGCGCACCGAAAACCGCGAAGAATTTCGCAAACTTATGTTAGAAATCGGGGTCGATGTTGCTCCTTCTCGCATCGCCAATTCCTACCTCGAAGGCAAAGAAGCCGCCGAAGAAATCGGTTTTCCTTTGGTAATCCGGCCATCCTATACCCTGGGCGGAACGGGAGGCGCTGTCATTTATCGCAAAGAAGATTTTGATGCGGCTTTGAACCGCGGTCTGGATGCCTCTCCAACCCACGAAGTGCTGATAGACAAGGCCGTACTGGGTTGGAAAGAATACGAATTGGAATTGTTACGGGATTCTGCGGACAATGTTTGCATTATTTGTACCATCGAAAATATGGACCCCATGGGGATTCATACCGGGGACAGTATTACGGTGGCGCCGGCTATGACGCTGAGCGATACGGCTATGCAGGCAATGCGCGATCAGGCGATTCTTATGATGCGCTCTATTGGGAATTTTGCAGGGGGTTGCAATGTTCAATTTGCGATGGATCCGTTAACAGAGGCCATCATTGCGATCGAAATCAATCCCCGCGTTTCTCGCTCCTCTGCCCTCGCCTCCAAAGCGACCGGATATCCGATTGCTAAAATTGCCGCTAAACTTGCGGTCGGCTATCGTCTGGACGAATTGCCAAACCAAATCACGTTAAGTACTTCGGCGTTTTTTGAACCTGTGTTGGATTATGTTATCGTCAAAATACCTAAATGGAATTTTGACAAATTCCCCGGGGCTGATCGTCGCCTAGGCTTTCAGATGAAATCGGTGGGCGAGGTCATGGGTATAGGCCGTAGTTTCAACGAGGCCCTCCAGAAAGCCTGTCAAAGCCTTGAAATTAACAGGGCCGGTCTGGGTGGGGATGGCAAAGGCGAGAAGCGAACCGAAGTCATTATGGAAAGCCTTGAGAACCCATCTTGGGAAAGGGTTTTTCACCTTTACGATGCGTTTGCGCAGGGGGTTCCCCTCAACTCCATTCACAAGATCACCCGCATTGACCCTTGGTTTTTGAGAGAAATCCGCAGTTTGGTTCAGCTAGAGCAACGGTTACGCTCCATGAATCTGAAAGACATCGGTCGTGATTTGATGAACGACCTGAAACAGAACGGGTTCTCGGATGTACAAATCGCGCACATGGTGCAGGATGATGTGACCGAAGAGCAAGTTCGCGCAGCTCGATTGGGCCTGGGCCTGCAACGGGTCTGGAAAATGGTGGACACCTGTTCGGCCGAGTTTCCGGCCTTAACTCCGTACTACTATTCAACCTACGACCAAGAAAATGAAAGCCTTGTAAGTGCCAAGCCCAAAGTTGTGGTTTTGGGCTCTGGACCGAATCGTATCGGGCAGGGAATTGAATTTGATTATTCCTGTGTTCACGGTCTTTTGGCGGCCCGCGAAGCAGGTTTTGAGGCCATTATGGTCAATTGCAACCCCGAAACGGTGAGTACGGATTTTAACATGGCCGACAAACTCTATTTCGAGCCTGTTTTTTGGGAGCATTTGCTGGACCTGCTTGAGCACGAAAAGCCCGTTGGCGTCATTGTTCAATTGGGCGGGCAGACGGCCCTCAAATTGGCTGAAAAGATCCACAACCATGGTTACCGCATCATTGGAACCTCCTACCAAAGCATGGACTTGGCCGAGGACCGGGGTCGCTTTAGCGATTTGCTCAAGGATCTCGATATCCCCTATCCCCGCTATGGCGTTGCCGAAACCGCTGAGGAGGCGTTGCAAATCGCCAACGAGGTGGGTTATCCAGTCTTGGTACGGCCCAGCTATGTTTTGGGTGGTCAAGGGATGTCCATTGTTATCAATGACGAAGAGCTGGAAAAAGCCGTGGTGGATTTGCTTCGCAAAATTCCAGGGAATCGGATTTTGATAGACCATTTTCTGGACCGTGCCATGGAGGCCGAGGCCGATTGCATTAGCGATGGGCAGGAGGTCATTATGTGTGGTATCATGGAGCATATTGAACCGGCGGGAATTCACTCCGGTGACTCCCATGCGGTATTGCCCCCTTTTGGACTTTCGCCCTTGGTGGTGACCCAGATGGAGGAATACACCCGTCGCTTGGCAAAAGCCTTGGATATTAGCGGATTGCTCAACGTTCAATTCGCAATCAAAAACGATATTGTTTATGTTATAGAGGCCAACCCACGGGCATCACGAACCGTTCCTTTCTTGGCGAAAGCTTACGGCCTGCCTTTTGTTAACATTGCGACCAAGGTAATGTTGGGCGCGCAAAAGGTCCAAGATCTAAAAGTTGAATATTCTTTGCAGGGCTGGGCGATTAAGGAGCCGGTGTTCTCGTTCAACAAATTCCCGAACGTGAACAAGGCTCTGGGGCCTGAAATGAAGTCCACCGGTGAAGCCATCCGATTTATCAGCGACTTGCGAGATCCTTATTTCAGGGATTTGTACAAGCGCAAGTCCATGTACCTCTCGCGGTAATAAACGCCCTCCTTCGCTTTGAGGGGATCGCGTATTGGCATTGAGGGGATCGCGTATTGGCTTTGACGGAATATCGACTTGGGTCGGTGTTATTTTTCATCCGAATTTAATCCGTAGAATTAAACAGAAGCACTTTGGTTGGGTCTAAAATCGTTTAAGAAAAGTAATTCCAACCCGATGGCTACAGCCCCTCCTCGCATTTTGTTGGTCGAAGACGACGATCGTATTGCAGAGGCCGTTTGCAATGGGCTGCGATTGGAGGGTTTCGAAGTGGACAGGGCGGCAGAGGGGCAGGAGGCCAGGGCCCTTTTTGAGTCCAAGGAGTACCAATTAGCGATTTTGGATCGGATGCTGCCCGGGGTCTTGGACGGTTTGGCCCTGTGCGCCCGCTTTCGGTCTTTGCGTCCGGATTGCGGTTTGATCATGTTGACAGCCCTGGGGACCACGGGGGACAAAGTGGATGGACTCGAAGCCGGGGCCGATGACTACCTGGTCAAGCCTTTTGATTTTGAGGAATTGCTGGCCCGCATTCGGGCTTTGTTACGAAGGCATACCGGTGACAGCGGGCCTAGGCAATTGCAAGTAGCTGATTTGGTGCTGGATCTTCAGACCAAGGAAGCCCGACGCGGAAACAAGAGCATTGTTCTGACTGCTAAGGAGTTTCATTTGTTGGAGTACTTTATGAAAAACAAGGGCAAGGTGTTGAGCCGGGCAAAATTGGCTGCGGATGTATGGGGAATCCACTTTGATACGGGTACCAACGTGGTCGATGTTTATTTGAATTTTTTGCGCAAAAAGGTGGATCGTGATTTTGAGACCAAATTGCTGGTTACGCATATAGGACAAGGGTACCGGATGACCGATGACCCAAACAGCGAACCCGAGGCGTAGTTTCGTTGGTCTTTCCATCCATAGGGTGGTTGGTCGAGTCTTTTGAACCAAGATGACGATTCGGAATCAATTGAGCAGGACCCTTTTGGGTCTGGTTGCCGGGGTGCTGGGCCTGGTCCTTTTGGGCGTTTATGTGCAGGTTGAGCGACAGCGAAGGGCCAGCTATGGGGAGCGATTGCGTCTTTGGGCTTATGCCGAAGGGGTGCGCTTCATGGAATCCCCGGCTGAAGGCGGGGTAATCACCCCCCGGGCTGTGTCCGGTTTGACAGAGCCAGCGGTTCCGCGTTACCTGGCTCTTTACAGTATTCAAAATCAATTGTTATTCCGGATGGATTCCAGCCATGGAGCGATTCGTGTGGATGCGAAATTTTTGGAACGGGTCCGGAGCCAAGGGTTGGTCTTTGGAAATTTTGGGGAGACGGAATGGGCGGCCTTGGCTTTTGGAAAAGAACAGTACAACGGATTGTTGGTGGTATTGGGAGGGGTGGATGTGTCGGGGCGGCAACAAGGTCGCCGTCTGGCCTGGATTTTGGGAATAGGCTGGGTCTTGGGGGTCGTCATGACTTGGTTTTTGTCCTATGGATTTGCAGGGAGGGCGCTGAGGCCTGTCAGCCATTTGTTGGACCGGGTGGATGATGTTCAATCCGAACAGGCTTTGCAATTCAATTTGCCCGAAGCCGAAAGGAACGATGAAATCGGGCGTTTGGCTCGCAAATTCAACGAATTAATGGACCGATTGCGGGAGGCGTTGGGAACACGCCAGCAATTTTTGGGCTTGGCTTCCCATCAACTTCGAACCCCGCTGTCCTCCATGAAAACCGAAATGGAGGTCTTGCTTCGCCAAGAATGGAGCCCCGAAGCGTATCGTGCCGCCCTGGTTGGTCTACTGAAGCGCCTGGAGGACCTGAACTCAACAGCCCAGCGTTTGTTGACCTTGGTTCAACTGGAGGCGGGGCGTGATGCCTTGCGAAGCACGGCGTTGGCCCTGGATGAGGTCTTGTTGGAGGTGCAGGCCTGGTGGAAACGACATCGCCCCGATGCCACGGTTGAATTGCATTTGGATGAACAAGCCGAAGCCGCTGATCGTTTTGCGGTCCGTGGGGACGAGGAGCTCCTCAAAACCGCCTTGAATAATTTGATCGAAAACGCACTCAAATACAGCGAGTCCCCTTGGGTCATGCTCAACCTTCGACAGGAGGTGGAGGGAACCGGTGCTGGATTGCGGGTGGAGGTGGTGGACAGGGGTCGGGGCATTCCCGGGGACCAAATCCCTCGTCTTTTTGAGCCTTTTTACCGGGGGACCAACAGCGGCGGAAAGCCCGGTCACGGCCTGGGATTGGCCCTGGTTTCCAAAATTGCACGCTGGCACGGGGGGTCCTTGGAGGTCCGGTCTGTACCCGGTCAAGGCAGCACATTTACCTTCTGCCTGCCCCCTATCTTTGGGAATGCTTAAAGCGATTTTGATCTTTTTGTTGGTGATGTGGACGGCGGGGTGGGTACTCCGTTGGTTGTTCCCTCTGATTTTGCTTCGCTTGATGCGGCGTTTTCAGAATCAAATGAAGGAAGCTACGCGTCAACCGCAGAACAAGCGAGCTGTTGGCGATCAACCATCGTCCCCCAAGAGTCGGCCATCGCCCTTGGCCTCCCAAGGTGAGTATGTGGATTACGAAGAAATCAAGTAAGGTTAATTTTTTTGAATCGTGTTATGAAAAAGCCCTCCCCTCAAGTTTCGGCCCCTTGGAAAGGCCATCTGTTCGCGGTAGTTCTCTTGGCTGCCCTGGCCCTACTTTACAATTACCCTGTCCTCAGTGGCAAGGGTCTCCGGATGGAAGATATGACCCAGGTTCAGGGTATGGCCAAAGAATTGCAGGATGCCAAGGCCAAAACCGGTCATTATCCTCTGTGGACCAATTCGTTGTTCGGTGGAATGCCTGCCTACCAGATTGCAATGGAGACTCCTTATTCACTGATTCAATATGTAGGCAAAATTTTTTATACTTGGTTGCCCGAACCGGCTAATTTGATGCTGGTTTCAATGTTGGGAATGTATTTTTTGTTGGCGATTTGGGGATGCAGCCGAAACCTATCCATCTTGGGTGCCTTGGCCTTTGCCCTTAGTTCCTATAATATTATCATTATTGATGCGGGGCATGTTACCAAAGCCTTGGCGATCGGTTTGATGCCCCCTGTATTGGCCGGCTTGCATCTGCTGTTTACGGGGCGCTCGCTCTTTGGGTTGGCCGTGTTGGCGCCGGCCCTGGCCCTGCAGCTCTTTGCTTACCATTACCAGATTACCTATTACCTGGGCCTGATGATCGCCCTCTATGTTCTTTATGCCTTGGTTGAACATCTTCGCCGAGGCGCTCTCAAGGCGTGGGTCTTCGCCGCCGCCTTGTCTTTGCTGGCGTTGGTTTTGGCTTTGGGCTCCAACTGGACTCATTTTGCCCTGACCAACGAATACGCCAAGGAAACCATGCGCGGTGGTTCGGATTTGCTCAAGCTCGAAAACAAAGGGGATAACGGTCTGGACCGGGAATACGCCCTCAAATGGAGCAATGGAATTGCCGAAACCGGAACCCTTTTGATTCCCAACCTGATGGGAGGGGCTTCGCAGACCCCGCTGGACAAGGGCTCTGCTACCTACGAAACCCTGGTCAGCGCCGGTGTTCCTGAATCGCAGGCTTTGGCCTTTGTGGAGGCGGGGGTTCCCACCTATTTTGGGGATCAGCCCGGGGTGGCGGGCCCAACCTACTTTGGAGCTCTGATGATCTTTTTGTTTGTGCTGGGCCTGTTGACGCTCAAGGGTTCTTTGCGTTATTGGTTGCTGGCTTGTGTTTTGGTGAGTATTGCATTGAGTTGGGGTCGAAATACCCCGGGGTTTACCAACCTTTTGATGGACTACCTCCCCTACTATAACAAATTTCGTGCGGTGGCCATGAGTTTGGTGATCGCCTCGCTGGCGGTGCCTTTGTTGGCGGTGCTCTTTGTTCGGGCTTTGATGAACGGAGAGCTGGATCGGACTCTTTTGCTTTCCAGGCTCAACCTGGTTTTTGGGGTCTTGGGGGGATTGTGTTTGTTGTTTGCGGTGGCTGGTTCTATGTTCTTTGATTTTTCGACTGCGCTGGACGATAGCGAGCAATGGAAAGGCATTAATGGCTTGGTGGATGCCTTTCGGGATGACCGAGCGGATCTGCTTAGCAAAGATGCCTGGAAGTCCTTGTTGGTGATGGCTTTGGGTTATGCGGCTCTGAGGGCCTATCTGCAGAACCGTCTTAAGGCCAACCTTTTGGTTCCTGTTCTACTTTTTGTTTCGACGGTCGATTTGTGGGTGACGGATCGTCGTTATTTGTCCGAATCGGATTTTGAGCGCAAGAGCCGCCTGGAAGTTCCTTTCGAGATGACCGAGGCCGATCGGGTGATTTTGAACAACGAGACCGCTCTGCATTATCGGGTTTTGGATTTTGGTCAACAGAATCCCTACAACGAAAACCGGGCCGGTTATTTTCATAAATCCCTAGGGGGCTACCATGCCGCCAAACTCAGCCGTTTTGAGGATGTCAAAAACGGCTATTTGGGCGGAAATGGTCAGGGCCCCAAACAAAACATTCTCAATGCTTTCAATGTTCGCTGGATGATATATCCACCGCAGGAACAGGGCCAAGGTCCGTTGGCCATGCCCAATCCTGCCGCACTGGGGAATGCTTGGCTGGTTCGGACACTGCGCGTTGTGCCCAATGCCAGGGCTGAATTTGATTCGTTGGGCCTGGTGGATTTGGGGCAGGTGGCCGTGATGGACAAGGCCATGGCTGGCTCGACCGTATCGGGGAATTATAATGTTGATTCACAGGCTTTTATTCGATTGGTATCCTATGCCCCGGATACCATGCGTTACGAATACGCCAATTCTTCGGCGTCCATGGCGGTTTTTTCGGAGGTTTATTATGCTCACGGATGGAATGCCTATGTGGATGGACAGGCGGTTCCTCATAAGCGGGTTAATTATTTGTTAAGAGGTTTGGAATTGCCCGCCGGCGAACACAAGATTGAATTCCGCTTTGAACCAGCCACCTACATCGTTGGCGAAAAAATTAGTTTGGCCTTCAACCTGGCTTTGTTCGCGGTGGTGGGTTTTGCGGCCTGGAAGGGCTTTCGTCCTTCGTCTTCGAACAGCCTTTCATCCAAACCAACCAACGATTCCCAATCATGAGCAAGCCCCTCATTTTGATTTGCAACGATGACGGTATCCATGCCCCGGGCATTCGTGCTTTGGTCGAGGCCGTGAGCGATTTGGGGGATTTGGTGGTGGTGGCCCCCGACCGGCCCCAATCCGGGATGGGCCATGCGATTACCATTGGATTTCCCCTGCGGGTGCAGGCCCAAGAAGGGCTTTTTGGTGCAGAAATTCCGGCTTACCAAACCAGCGGTACACCGGTGGACTGTGTGAAGTTGGCTGTGGACCGGATTATGCATCGCAAGCCCGATTTGTTGCTATCGGGGATTAACCACGGATCCAATGCATCCATCAATGTCATTTATTCGGGGACGATGTCGGCTGCGGTGGAAGGGGCGATTGAGGGTATTCCCAGCGTTGGCTTTTCGCTCTGCGATTATGCCTTGGAGGCTGATTTTGGTTTGTCGGCTCAGGTGGCCCGCAAGGTTGCCCAACAGGTTCTGGCTCATGGGTTGATGCCCGGTTCTTTGTTGAATGTTAATATTCCCAAATTGGATATACGTCAGTTCAAAGGACTCAAAGTTGCCCGGCAGGCCGCTGCCAAATGGAAAGAAAATTTTGAGGAGCGTACGGATCCACACAACAAGAAGTATTACTGGATGACCGGGGAGTTTGAGTTGATGGAACACGGAGAAGATACCGACGAATGGGCCTTGAGGAACGGGTACGCTTCGGTGGTCCCGGTGCAATTTGATTTGACTGCTCACCATGCCTTGGCCGGTTTGCAGGATTGGGGGATGCAGGATTGGGTTTTTTGATGAGCGGAATGCTGCCTGCGTTTTGGCGAAAAACAAACGGTCGCCGGGGTTTTATGGCGGCTTTGGTTGGGCCTGTGGGCTTTTTGGGCCTGTGGGTCATGTGGATGGGGAGGAGCCAAGAGGGTTCGGGGTGGTGGGGTTTGTTGTGGAATAGTGGTTTGCTGGGGCCGGTTTTGAGTTTAACGGTTTTGCCGAATTTGGGTCTTTTTTGGTGGCATTTACGGAAGGGATCGGACGAGGGCGCCTCGGGGGTTTTGGCCGCAACCTTCTTGTACGGGATTTTGGTAATTTTGATCAAAATGTTGTTATAAATACCCCGTGAAAGTTTATTGTAT
>Ga0214923_10004665_pt1 | contig 16395 bp, 12 predicted proteins | sample LL1510_MetaG_FD_177993 | JGI IMG/M metagenome (GOLD analysis project Ga0214923, IMG submission 177993) | Freshwater microbial communities from Lake Lanier, Atlanta, Georgia, United States - LL-1510 | ecosystem: Environmental > Aquatic > Freshwater > Lake | place: USA: Georgia | collected...
ATGATCTCCGCCGTCTTCGCTGCGAGGCTGCGTCGGTTTGGATCATTGAATGACTTCACCAGGCTCTTGGCGATCAGCAAGTTCTTCTTGGCGGTTTCGCCCGTCACTTCGCGCGAGGCCTTATCGAAGCCGGTGACCTTGCACTCGTGCACGTGATGCCCCTTAACCCACGCGGCAATCGCTTCGGCATAGGTGGCGTGCGCCTTCGCGGCGAGCGCAGGGTCAAGGCGGTACCACTCCTTCTTCTTGCGCGTCTTGAGCTCCGTCTCGTGATAGGTCCACTGATGCAGGTTGTAGACGGCCTTCCATGGCTCATCGGCCATCTGCTCGCCGAGCTCAATCATCTTCGCGAGGACAACCTCCTCTTCGGCGGTGAGGAGTCCGACGCGGCCAATCTCCTTGAGGTACATGCGAACCGGGTCGTCTACGCCCGTTGATTCGGCGACCGGCTCGACCACGTCAGGTTTCGGAGTTTCTGGCGCGACCTCCGAGACCAGAAGCGCGGCGGCTGCCTCTGGACTGAGCAGCTCTACGCCATCAACCTCAATCTCGGCGAGATCTGCAGCGCCGGGCTCAGCGACGCCGTCGAGTTTCGCTTCCGGGCCAGCTGCCGCCTTCCCCTTCGAAGACTTCCCCTGCGTTTTTGCTGGAGCAGCCTGTGCAACTGGCGCACCCTTCTCGCTCTTTGACTTCGCTCCTGGCGCCGCCGATGTCGCAAGTGAGGCGGACCTCTTCCCCTTCGCGGGAGTAGGTGACACCACGAGCTTTGCCTTAGCGACTGGCTTTGTCGTAACGACCACCTTCGCCTTAGCGACCGACTTTGCCGTAACGGCCACCTTCGCCTTAGCGACCGACTTAGCGGTGTTCTTCGTCGCGGGCTTGGCCGCACTCTTGGCGACTGGCTTCAGCGGAGCGGGCTTCTTCGCAATCGGCTTCGGCGCGGTCCTTGGAGCAGGCTTTGCGGTTGTGAGGGATCCGCGCTTCGCTGCGGGCTTACCTACAGGCTTCGCGGTGGCCTTCGTCGCCGGCGAAACAGCAGGCTTCTGGGCTGACTTGGCGGATGCCTTCGGAGTTGCTCTCACGACAGGTTTTGCCGCAGCCTTCGCAGTGGATTTACCTGCCACGGGCTTCACTGCCGCCACCTTTGCCGGCATGTCGCTCGTCACCTTGCTCGCCTGTTTCACCTTCGTCACTTGCTCCCCCCCTTTGCCGCTGTGAGCACTCCCGACGCCAAGAAGCGTCGGTCGAGCGCCTTGCGCTTTTGTCCTAGATCTCGTTCAGCCTCCATGAGGGATCGAACACGGGCGGCATCGCCCTCCCGTTCAGCCTCCGCAATCTCGCCGCGCGACCAGGCCATCGCCTCGTCCAATCGATCAGCCTCCAGCCGCAAGATGGTCTGATCAATGCCGATGCGAATGCGTGTGAGTTCAACGGTGGCCCCGAGACGAATTGAGAGCGCCTGGGCCAGGCGGCGCTCTTCGCCGTCAATCATGTTTGGTAGGCGTTCTAGTGCATCGACGGTCGTCCCCGCCTCGAGTGCGGCGTCGAGTGCGGCGCGTAAGCCACGCCAGAGCGAGCGTGCAAGCCCGCTGGTAAAGAGCTGATCGGTGAGTACATCACGGACACGCAGCCGCTCCGCAGGCGCCGCAATGAGGAGGCGCAGGAGTTCGGCCTCAGGCGAGGTGACCCCCGCGAGGATCGAGTCCACATCACCATCAGTATCTGCGGCGCGCACGCGATCGGCAGAGATGCGGCTCTCTGCACCCGCCGCCTCAGGGCCGCGCTGGATCATCGCCTCGCGGATCGAGTTCTCGTCCACACCGATGCGTCGCGCAGCTGCCGAGATGTAGCCATCGCGAACAATGGGGTCGCGAAGGCTGCGGAGGATCGGCTTGATGCCGTCGATGGCGCGCTTGCGACCGCCTAGGTCCTTCAAGTCATGTGCCTGGGCATGAGTGTCAATGAGGTACTCCACGACTGGGACCGGCTGCTCAGTAGCCGCGCGCCATGTCTCTGGTTGGTCGCGAACAACCTCGTCGGGATCCTTCCCGTCGGGGAGGCGCACGATCCCCACATCAACAAGCGACGGTCCGCCATCGGCGCCGCCGAGTTCGGTGACAAGGCGTAGCAACTCGGTTGCACCAAAGGCACCCGCCTTCGCCCCTGCCGCGTCAACGTCGTAGGCCAGAAGAATCTTTGATCCGTAACGCAACAGCAGTGCGACCTGCGCTGGGGTGAGGGCAGTTCCCATGCTGGCAACGACATTTGTAAATCCAGACTGGTGCGCCATCAGCGCGTCGGTGTATCCCTCAACGAGCACGGCGGTGCCACTCTTGCGCATGGCTGGCTTCGCCTTGTCAATGAGATAGAGGGTCCGCGATTTGTCGAAGAGTTCGGTGGCGGCGCTGTTCAGATACTTTGGTCCGCGATCGCCGCGCTTGTCGTCTTCGGGTAGGAGTCGGCCGCCAAGGCCGGTGATCTTCCCATTCGAATCGCGGATCGGAAAGATCACGCGAGCACGGAAGCGGTCATACGCGCCGCGACCACCTTCGCGTTCAGTGGTGAGGCCAACGGCGGCAAGCTCCGCCGGCGTTGCACCGCGCTTTGCGGCGAGCGCTCTGGAGCAGGCGTCCCACGAATCTGGTGACCAGCCGAGTCGCTGCGCCTCGATCGTCTCATCGGTAAATCCGCGCGAATGCAGGTAGTCGAGTGCGGGGCGCCCCAGTTCGTGTGAGGTGAGGATCGCGTGGTAGAAACTCACCGCACCTTCGAGTACATCACGAAGGCGCACCTTGCGGGCATCCTCGGCGCGACTACGATCGTCGATCGTGACGCCGGCCTTAGCGGCGAGAAGGGTGAGCGCCTCGCCGAACGGCAGGCTGTCACGCTCCATCACAAACGTAAAGATGTCACCCCCCTTGCCGCAGCCGAAGCACTTCCAGGTTTCGCGGGCGGGCGTAACGACGAATGACGGTGTCTTCTCGCCGTGAAATGGGCAGAGCCCCTTGAACGCAGCGCCCGCCTTGCGCAGCGCGACCGTCTCGCCGACCACGTCGGCCACGGCGAGTCGGCTCTTGATCTCAGCGACGCTCCCGGAAGCCATCGGTGGGGGGACCTCCTTTGCGGTTTCGTGTTCGGGCAAAGCAGTTGCCCGTGGGTGTCAAGCGCTGTTGGGCGCAGAATAGCAGCCCGCCCCGCTCTCGGACCAGGGCGCTCGCACGCCCCCTCCCCTACACTCCCCTGCAACGGCGACGCTCAGCGTCGCGCCAACCGTGAGGAGGCCCAATGGCAGAGACGGCACCTACCCCCGCCTCGTTCGACATCCTCGCGGATGACCCTGCCTATAACGCCACCCTCGCCGCACGCATCGACGATACCGACACGCTCGCCCGCGTCTGGATCAAGCCGGACGGCACGCCAACTCCGTTCGAGCCCGGCCAGTACGTGACGATCGGCGTGAAGGTGGGCGAGAAGTTCGTGCAGCGCCCCTACTCCGTCGCCTCTTCGGCGCGCGCGCTCGATGGCGGCTATGAGCTCTACCTCCGGCTCGTCCGTGGCGGTGCGTTTACGCCGCTCGTCTTCTCGCTCCCTGTCGGCCATCGACTGCGCGTGCTCGCCCCAAAGGGGAAGTTCACCATGGAGCCCGACGATACACGTGTGCAGATCTACGTCTCATCGGGTACCGGGATCGCGCCGTTCGTCAGCATGGCGCGCACCCTCGCCGACGACGGCGCACCACGCCGCGCGATCTATCTCAACGGCGTTAGTTATGTCAGCGACATCGGCTACCGCGATTTGATTGAGGGATGGGAGAAGAGTGGCACATATCCGGCGACCTACGTTCCAACCGTCTCACGACCGTCTGATCCGCTCAATGCTGACTGGACGGGCCGCACCGGACGAGTCGAGAGCATCATCCAGTCCGCACTGCGTGATCTCGGCGTCAACGCAATTGAGGCGATCGCCTACCTCTGCGGCAATCCGGAGATGATCGTCGCGGCGGAACGCGAACTCGCGGCGTATGGCCTACCTGAGGGGGCGATCCACAAGGAGCTTTATTGGCCAGCCGGCAAGCAGCCGACCGGAGCGACTGAAGCCTAGGGGCGCGCGGCGCGCAACTTCGCGAGGAAGAACTCTTCTAGCCGATCAGCGCTGACGCGTTCCTGCTCCATCGTGTCGCGATCGCGCACGGTCACAGCGTTATCGTCCATTGAGTCAACATCAACGCAGATGCACCACGGCGTGCCGATCTCATCCTGTCGGCGGTAGAGCTTGCCGATTGCGGCGGTGTCGTCGTAGACGGCGGTGAACTCTCGCGAGAGGCCGTCACGAATGCGGTGCGCCATCTCCACAAGGTCGTCGCGCTTCTTGAGCAGCGGCAGCACCGCCACCTTGTACGGCGCTAGCTCTGGGTGCAGCGAGAGGACGACGCGCTTCTCATCGCGCACCACCTCTTCACGGTAGGCGTCGATGAGGAAGGTGAAGGCGGCGCGATCGGCACCGGCGGCGGCCTCAACCACCCATGGAGTGAATGAGGTCTCGGTCGCAGGGTCAAAGTAGTCGAGGCTCTCGCCGCTCTCAGCAGCGTGGCGCGAAAGGTCGAAGTCGCCACGATTGTGGATCCCCTCAAGCTCCTTCCAGCCGAATGGGAAGCGGTACTCGACGTCGATGGCGCGCTTGGCGTAGTGGGCCAACTCGTCGGAGGCATGTTCACGCATGCGCAGTCGCTCAGGTGAAACGCCGTACGACTTGTACCACTCGAGTCGGCGTGGCAACCACTCCTCGAAGGCAGCGGTGGCGGCCTCATCAGGTCGCACGAACATCTGCAGCTCCATCTGCTCAAACTCGCGCATGCGGAAGACGAAGTTTCCTGGGCTGATCTCGTTGCGGAACGACTTGCCGATCTGGGCGATACCGAACGGGATCTTCTTGCGCGACGAATCGCGCACGTTCTTGTGCTGCACGTAGGCGCCTTGCGCCGTCTCGGGGCGAAGGTAGATCACTGAGGCATCCTCTTCAACCGGGCCCATGAAGGTCTTAAACATCAGGTTGAAACGGCGCGGCGCCGTGAGCGCCCCTTCGCAATCCGGGCACTTCAAGCCCATCTTGGCAACGATCTCAGCATCGGCAAGCTGCGTGGTGGTGAGATCGCCCGTACCTGGGAGCTCGTCGAGTCGGTAGCGTCGCTTGCAGGCGGTGCACTCAACGAGCGGATCGCTGAACGAGCCGACGTGGCCGGAAGTCTTCCAGACCTGCGGGTGCATCAAGATGCCGGCGTCAAGTCCGACTACTTCGTGACGCTGCTGCACCACGCTGCGCCACCAGGCGCGCTTCACATTGTTCTTCAGTTCTACGCCAAGGGGGCCGTAATCCCACACCGCGTTGATGCCGCCGTAGATTTCGGAGCTGGGGTAGACAAAGCCGCGGCGCTTCGCCAGCGAGACGATGGTGTCGAGCTCGGCGACCGCTGGGGTCGCGTCAGCCGCTGGGGTTCCAGCCAGGGTCTTCGAGGAGTCGGCGTTGATGCTCATTCCGAGGAAGCCTACCCGATCAGCGAGTTCGCTTACTTCGCGTCGCCCTTTGGCGCTGGGGCTGGCGCACTCGGCGCGCTCGCAGGCGCATCCGAGGAGCCCGAGCCGCCACTGCGGCGATCCAGTTTGGCCCAGCCGCTCCCCTTGAAGTGCACGCTCGCCGCAGAGAATTGTCGCTCCAGCGACCCGCCACAGTCTTCGTGGGTCCGAGCCTGCTGCTCATCGATTCCGTGCAGCACCTCAATGGTGGCACCGCACTTGGTGCAGAGGTAGTCGTAGAAGGGCATTACGAACCTCGCTCCAGGCGCGCGATCTCGTCACAGAGTTCGGCAACGCGGCGCTCTGCGCCGGCGACCACGGCGGCAGGAGCCTTTCCTGTGAATGACGGGTCAGCGAGGCGCGCCTCTGCGGCGGCGAGCTGCGCCTGTGCCGCGGCGAGATCCTTCTCGCGTCGCGCGCGATCGGCATCCAGTGTGGCGGCGTCGGCCTGTGGCGGCACCAGTCGCGCAGTAAGTGTGCCCGCCACAACGAGGAGACCCTCACCCTCGGTTGGGAGTGCGGCCTGAATGGTGAGCGGTCGCACGCGCGCCAGGCGCTCAATCGCCGAGCGCAAACTCTCACCAGATGCCGCTAGTGCTGGTGGCGCCGCGACGATCAGTGGAATCCACGCGCCCGCGGGCAGTTTTGCGGTGGTGCGCGCCGCGCGCACTTCGCGCACAAGATCGAGCCACTGATCAATGCTGCTCGCGGCGCTGCTTGCCGCCGCATGTCGCGCTGGCCACGCCGCGGTTGCCAAGAGGCTCGGGTCGTCGGCTCGCCGCGGCAGTGCCTCCCAGATCCCCTCAGTAATGAATGGAGCGATTGGGTGGAGCAGGCGCAAGAGATCATCAAGCGCAGCAACAAGCGTCCACCAGACGGCGGTGCGTTCGCTTGGTGGTCGCGTCTCATCGGCGAGTGTGACTTTGGCGATCTCGATTGCCTGGTCGCAATACTCCGCCCAGATCGCATCGTAGATGCGCTGCGACGCTTCCGAGAAGCCGTACTGGCCAAGCGCGCGATCAACATCATCAACGGCGGTGCTGAGACGTGTTGCCATCCAGGTGCCGAACTCCCCTGCCGCTGCATGCGCATCGGCAGCTGAGGGTCGCTCGCCAGTTGCCTCAGCCGGTCGCGCGCCAAGCACGTAGCGCGCGGCATTCCAGAGCTTGTTCATGAAGTTGCGCGCGTTCTCGAGCTTCTCTGGCGAGAGGCGCTGGTCGGCGCCAGGTGCGGTGCCCGAGACGAGTGCGAATCGCAGCGCGTCGGCGCCGATCTCATCGATCACGGAGAGTGGGTCGACAACGTTCCCCTTCGTCTTGGACATCTTCTGTCCCTCTGGGTCGCGCACCATGCCATGAAGGTAGATGGTCTCAAATGGCGGTGTGCCCATCAGTTCAATGCCGAGCATCATCATGCGCGCAACCCAGAAGAAGAGGATGTCATGGCCAGTCTCCATCACCTGCGACGGGTAGTAGCGCGCGAGGTCTGGCGTCTTGTCGGGCCAGCCGAGGGTGCTGAATGGCCAGAGGCCGCTACTGAACCAAGTGTCGAAGATGTCGCTCTCCTGCTGCAGCGTGTTCGCCTCCGCACCGCAGGTGCCGCAACCCGCTGGACCCTCTTCGCGATCGGTCACGGTGATGTGGCCATCGGCGCAGTACCAGGCAGGAATACGGTGCCCCCACCAAAGCTGTCGGCTCACGTTCCAGTCGCGAATCTCGGTGAGCCAGTGCTCCCACGTCTTCTCAAAGTGCGCCGGAACAATCTGTGTTGCACCTGAGCGTGTCGCAGCGAGCGCCTTCTCTGCGAGCGGCTTGGCGCGAATGAACCACTGCGTGCGCAGGCGTGGCTCAAGGATGTCGTTGCTGCGCTGGCAGCGCGCCGGGTTCGCCGTATGTGGCTTGACCGAAACGAGAAGGCCGAGCTCTTCTAGCGCGGTGACGATCGCCTTGCGCGCCTTGAAGCGATCCAGCCCGGCGAATGGCGCTGGGGCATCGGCAACGATGCGCGCCGACTCATCGAGGACGGTCGGCGCGGGCAGGTTGTGGCGCAGTCCCACTTCGCGATCGTTCGGATCATGCGCCGGAGTGACCTTCACCGCGCCAGTGCCGAAGCTCATCTCGACAAAGGTGTCGGCAACCACGGGAACGGCGCGGTTCACAAACGGCACCATCACACGCTTCCCAACGAGTGCGGTGTAGCGCGGATCGTCGGGGTGCACGGCCACGCCGGTATCGCCGAGCAGCGTCTCCGGTCGGGTCGTTGCGACCACGACACCGCTCGTGGCGTCGCCCCCTTCTAGTGGGTAGCGGATCTCCCAGATGCTCCCCTGCTCTTCGGTCGCAACCGACTCAAGGTCAGAGACGCTCGTCTTGCAGCCTGGGCACCAGTTAACGAGCGCCTCGCCGCGATAGGCGAGGCCGCGCTCGTAGAGGGTTGCGAAGGCGGTGCGCACGGCGCGGCTCGAGACATCGTCCATGGTGAAGCGGGTGCGGCTCCAGTCGGCCGATGCGCCGAGGCGCTGGAACTGGCCAAGGATGGTGTTCCGCGTCTCGTCCATGAAGCGGTGCATGCGCTCGAGGTAGCGCTCACGACCCAAATCGGCGCGGCTACTCCCCTCGCTCTGCACGATGCGATCCAGCACGAACTGGGCAGCGATCGAGGCGTGATCCACACCGGGGAGCCAGAGTGCGGCCCGACCCTGCATGCGCGCGCGTCGGACCATCAGATCTTCGAGCGTCACAAAGAGCGCGTGGCCTACATGTAGGCCACCGGTGACATTCGGCGGCGGCATGATGATCGTGAAGGGTGGGAGTGACTCGCGACCTTCGGCATCACGTGTCTCGCGTCCGTCGGGGCTGCCGTAATCGGTTGCCGCCCATCGAGCTGCAACGCTGCGCTCTACCTCAGCGGCGCTATAGGAGGGGCCGAGTTCGCGCGCCGCCGTCACGCTGATGCGCGGGGATTAGCCGTGCGCGTGCGAGGGGCGCGTCGGCTCGGTGCCGCAGACTCACTCGCACCGATCTCACGCTCGGTGAGCATGAGTGGGCTCGCGCCGGCGCGAATCGTCTCTTCCGTCACCACGCAGCGACGTACGTCGGCGCGATCGGGCAATTCGTACATCGTGGCGAGGAGCGCATCTTCGAGCACGGCGCGCAGTGCGCGCGCGCCGGTCTTGCGCAGCAGTGCCTTCTCGGCAACCGCATGCAGCGCGGCCGGCGTGAACTGCAGGTCAACGTTGTGCATCTGGAACAGACGCTGGTACTGCTTCACCAGTGCGTTCTTCGGTGCAACGAGGATCTCCACGAGATCGTCAAGGGTCAGTGGATCGAGCGCCACGATCATCGGTAGTCGCCCGATGAACTCAGGGATGAGGCCGTAGCGCAGCAGGTCGTCGGGCATGAGCTGCTCCAGCACACGGGTGCGCTCATCTTTACTGGCGGGCGTGTCGGAACCGAAGCCGATGCCGCGTCGACCGACACGATCCGAGACGATCTTCTCGAGCCCTTCAAATGCACCGCCGCAGATGAAGAGGATGTTCGTGGTGTCGATCTGCAGGTACTCCTGATGTGGATGCTTGCGACCACCCTGGGGCGGCACGTTCGCCACCGTTCCCTCGATGATCTTGAGCAGCGCCTGCTGCACCCCTTCGCCCGAAACGTCCCGCGTGATCGAGGGGTTGTCAGACTTGCGGGTGATCTTGTCGATCTCGTCAATGTAGATGATGCCACGCTGCGCGCGCTCAATGTCGCCATCGGCCGCCTGAATTAGGCGGAGCAGAATGTTCTCGACATCCTCACCGACGTAGCCAGCCTCGGTCAGGCTCGTGGCGTCGGCGATACAGAACGGCACATCAAGGAATCGGGCGAGCGTCTGCGCGAGTAGCGTCTTGCCGGAACCGGTCGGACCAACAAGAAGAATGTTCGACTTGGCGATCTCAACGCCATCGGCAATCGTTGGCGCGCCAACGCGCTGATAATGATTGTGCACGCCAACGGCGAGCGAGCGCTTGGCGCGCTCCTGGCTCACCACATGCTCGTTGAGTGCCGCATGAATCATCCGCGGGGTTGGCGTAACGCCGCCAAACGACTTGCGCTGCGGCGCCGATGGTGACTGCTCGGTGGCGATCTCGGCGCAGAGAGCGACGCACTCGTCGCAGATGTAGACGCCCTGACCGGCGATCAGCTTGCGGACCTGCTCCTGCGTCTTACGACAGAAGGAGCAGCGATACGAGCCTGTGCCCGCACTACGAGGGCCGCGCGTCTTGCCGCCTCCCGACTCTCCGGATCCTGCTCCTCCGCTCATGCGGCGCGCCTCACTTCCCCTTTGGCGGGACGATGGCAGGAAGTTTGTACACCTCGTCGATGATGCCGTACTCCACCGCCTGCTCTGGCGAGAGGAAGAGATCGCGATCCGTATCCTTCACGACCTTCTCCATCGGCTGGCCCGTGTGGGCGGCGAGGATCTCTTGCGTTGTTCGCACGAGTTGCTCCATCTCCTTGACCTGAATGAAGACGTCGGGCGTGTTGCCGCGGAATCCGCCAGAGCCCTGGTGAATCATGATGCGGCTGTGCGGCAGGGCGAAGCGTCGGCCTGGGGCACCAGCAGCAAGGAGCACCGCGCCCATGGACATGGCGATGCCGGTGCAGATGGTGCTGACCGGGGCGCGCACGTAGCGCATCGTGTCGTAGATCGCGAGGCCGGAGGTGATGACACCCCCTGGGCTGTTGATGTAGAGCGAGATCTCCTTCTCGGGATCCTCTGAATCAAGGAAGAGGAGCTGCGCAATGATCAGGTTGGCGATGTCGTCTTCGACAGGGCCGCCCAGGAAGATGATGCGCTCCTTGAGGAGACGTGACCAGATGTCGTAGGCGCGTTCGCCCTTGCTGGAAGACTCAATCACCATTGGTACGAGCATTGGTCACCCCCTACGTGTGCACCCGCTCTCTGCGGGAGGCTGAGTTTACTTGGCGGACGCCTTCGCGGCGGCAGGTGTCGCTGGGCGCTCAGGCGCCCAGGTTGGCCAGGCCTTCGGATGGGCGTCAAACCACTCGTCAACGAGCCGCTCAACCACCAGGGAGCGGCGGAGTGAGGCACGGATCGCTCGACGACCACGCTCCGATGAGAGATAGGCCTCGAGCTTTCGCTGCCCCTGGGTCTGCGGTCGGGCGCGCTCCACCTCCTCGTCGATCAACTCCTCGGGGACCTCGACCCCTTCGGCGCCGGCAACGGCGCTCAGTACAAGCAGTGTCTTCGCGCGGCGCTCGCCGCGCTCACGCATCTCGGTACGAATCTCTTCAACGCTCTTTCCGGCGACGCCAAGATACTGCTCAAACGTCAGGCCCTGTCGCGCAATGCTGCGCGCCAACTCATCAACGAGACCATCGATCTCCTCTTCAATGAGCGGATCGGGAATCTCGACCGTGGCACCATCCATGGCGAACTCAACGATCTTGTCGGCGAATTCATGGCGACCGCGATCAACGGCACTCGCCTTGAGGCGCGTCAAGATCTCTGCTCGGAGGCCAGCAACATCGGTGACATTGGCAACTTGGGCAGCGAAGGCATCATCGAGCGGTGGCGGAACTCGCGCACGCAAATCGTTGATGACGACATTGAATCGCGCCGGCACACCCTGAAGTGCTGCCTCTTGGTAATCCTCTGGGAAGGTCACCTCGACGGTGGTGGCATCGCCAACCTTCGCCCCAACAAGTTGCGCCTCAAATCCTGGAATCAGTCGATCGGATCCGAGCACAATTGGCATGCGTTCCGACGATGCGCCGTCAATGGCAAGACCGCTGTCGGAGCGATAGCCATCAAAGGCGATGATGGCGTAGTCGCCCAACTCCGCGCCGCGATCGGTCACTGGGGTAAGCGTGGCGTAGCTGTCGCGCAGGTCGTTGACGACCGCCTCAACCTTCGCCTCGTCAGGCTCTTCGAAGGTCGGCTCAAAGGAGTAGCCGCGATAGTCGCCGAGCTTTACCTCTGGCGGCACTGGAATCACTGCGGCGAAGGTGTAGGGCTCCCCTTCTACGATCGGCTTCGCATCGATTTTCGGGCTAGTGAGGGGAACGATGTCCGACTTCATGATCGCGTCGCGATAGCCGCGCTCGATCAGGATCTCGGTGGCCTCATCAAGGATGCGGTTGATGCCGGCGAATCGCTCAACAATGGAGCGCGGCGCCTTCCCTGGGCGGAAGCCTGGGATGCGGCTCTGGCCCGCTACGTGGCGGACCGCCTGGGCGATTGCCGCAGCCACGTCGGCGACTGCGAGGGTGACCTCGAGTCGGACGGTGCTCTTCTCTGCGGGTGTGGTCGTGAATTCCATGAGCGCTCAGGGTACCCGACGACCCTTGTTCTGGTGGGCGAGGTGAGACTCGAACTCACACGTCGTTGCCGACACCGGCTCCTAAGGCCGGCGCGTCTACCGTTTCGCCACTCGCCCCCGAGCATCATCGTCGCTCACGGGGGTTCCGTCCAACGCAGGGCGGCCGTCGATCAACGCATCAATGACGGCGCGCCCACCGCGCTGGGCCGCGGCCGCCACTACCCCACTGACAAAGGCGCTCCCTGCACCGCCGCCACGACTCGAAGAGCCGCCGGACCGAGAGCCGAACCAGCGCACCAGAAGGAGCGCCAGGATTCCGAGAAGTCCGAGTGCCCGTAGCGGGCGGTCACGCAGCTCCTTGGCGAGGCCACCGCTCGGGCGCAGCCGCCCGCCGATGGACCGAACCCGCTCGAGCGACGCCTCTCGAGATTGGCGAACCGCCGCAAGGCGCGTCGCTACCTCGGGCCGAGTGGCGGCGAGAGCCTCGACCCGCTTGGCGCGCTGATCGCGTTCGTTCCTCTCGTCAGGCATCGTCGCCCTCGTCGGCGGTACCACGCCGCTCGCGCAACCGATCGGCGATGCCGCGCAGCGCATCGGCGGCGGCGCGAACCGCCTTGCGGGCCGGCGCAATAGCGGCATCGGCGGCGCCGACTGCGCCACCAACCTCTTCCGCGAATGCGGAGGCCGCCTCGTCGCGCAGGTCATCCACAGCATCAAGCGTGGCTCGCAGCTCATGCTCCGTCGCAAGCGGGCGGAAACGATCGGTGAAACGCTGCATGTCGAAGGTCGCCAGCCCCACCAGTAGATCCACGAGCAAGAACGTCAGTGCGAAGAGCAGCGAAGCCCCAGCGGCAGGACCTGCCGAACCGCTGAAAACGGAGAGGACGAGCAGTGCGCCGATCGCACCGCCAAAGAGCGCGAGTGCAAATGAGCGCGCACGACGTGTCGCAGTGATCTGGAGGACTGCCGATGTGATCGCCGCGGCAACGACGAGCAGAAGTAGGGTCACATGTGCGGCACCCCAGATCATGGAGCCGAAGAGAGCCGCACCGAGCAACATGAAAAGCGTGATCAGCAGCGCAAGTAGCGCGGCGGTAAGCAGCGTGATGACGGCGATTGCGCCGAGTAGCACGCCGACCGCGTCACGCGAGATTGCGCCGAGTTCCGCGGTGAAGAGGCTCCAGTGCCCGCCGATGAGCGCGCGGACCGCAAGGATCAGCTGCGCAATGTCATCGCTGAAGCCCTCGCGCTCTGACGAACCGCCGGGGGTTTCGCTCATCTGGTTAGGCGACCGTCAACGTTGGCGCCGTCTCGTTTGCGGCGCGCACTGCGAGCCGCGCGGCGACTTGTCCAGCCAACTCCTTCAGTGCTGCCGCGGCTGGGCCCTCTTCGCGTTGTGCAACGGCAGGGATCCCTGCATCGCCACCCTGTCGTACCGCCATCTCCAGGGGAATGCGGCCGAGATGGTCGAGCCCCTCCTCTTTCGCGAGGCGCTCTGCGCCACCACGTCCAAAGATCTCGGTGAGTTCGCCGCAGTGCGGGCAGGCAAACGCCGACATGTTCTCAACGATGCCGAGAATTGGCACGTTCATGCGACGGAACATCGCGAGCGCCTTGGTAACGTCGGAGAGGGCGACATCCTGTGGCGTGGTCACGAGCACTGCACCCGCGATTGGAACCGCCTGCGCCAACGTGAGCTGCGCGTCAGAGGTTCCCGGCGGCAGGTCGACCACTAGATAGTCGAGGTCGCCCCACTCCACGTCGCGCAGGAACTGCTGGATCGCGCCGCCGATCAGTGGGCCGCGCCAGACGATCGGCTGACCCTCGGGGACAAAGAACTGAATGGAGATGAGCTTTACGCCGTGGCGCTCGATCGGCTCGATCTTGCCGCCGGGGCTCGACTTCGGGGTGCCGGTCGCCCCCATCATCTGCGGGAGGTTCGGCCCGGTGATGTCGGCATCGAGAAGACCGACGCGGGCGCCGCTCTGGGCCAGGGCCACCGCGAGGTTGACGGAGACCGTGCTCTTGCCGACCCCGCCCTTCCCTGAGGCGACGGCCACAATGTTACGAATGCCGGGGAGGAGGCGCTCCTGGGTCGAGGCGGAGGCGCGGCGGACCTTGGAGCCCCAGCGGAGCTCGGCCACTGTGACACCGATCCCATCGAGGGCGCCGCGGATATCGCGCTCAATCACGTCCTTCAGGGGGCAGGCGGGGGTGGTCAGCTCAATCATGAAGCTGGCCTGGTCGCCGTCTAGGGTGAGCTCCTTCACCATCTCTAATGTAACAATGTCGCGACCGAGCTCGGGCTCCTGGACGCCGGAGAGGGCCTTCATGACGGCTGCTTCAGTGGTGGCCATGGCTCCCCTTTCGCCCCGCTCGGGGCTCTCGGTGGCGCCCCACGGGCGCATCTCCCCCATCCTACCCGCAACGGCGTTTGACCCCACCCCCCGTGGGTCATAGTCTCTGCAAGTCCTCACTTGAGGGGCAGGAGAAGGACAGGTGTCCGCGGAGGTGAAACCGAGGGTGGCAGACGTCGACGTTCGCCTGGTCAATGTGACCAAGATGTTCGGAGATCAGACCGCAGTAGACGGCATCACACTTGATGTCTCCGACGGCGAATTCTTCACCCTCCTCGGCCCATCCGGCTGCGGCAAGACCACAACGCTGCGCATGATCGGCGGCTTTGAGCAGCCCACGAGTGGACTCATTGAGTTGAAGGGCGAAGACGTCACCTTCCTCCCCGCGCATGAGCGCGACGTCAACACCGTCTTCCAGAGCTATGCACTATTTCCGCATCTCACCATCTTTGAAAATGTTGCCTTCGGCCTTCGCCGTTCAGGCATCAAAGGTGATGAGGTCGCGCGTCGTGTCGGCGAGGCACTCGAACTCGTGCAGCTGATCGGCTACGAGCAGCGCAAGCCGGCACAACTCTCTGGCGGGCAGGCGCAGCGCGTCGCACTCGCGCGCGCGCTCGTAAATCGCCCCGCGGTGCTGCTCCTTGACGAGCCGCTCGGGGCACTCGATCTGAAGTTGCGCAAGCAGATGGGTATTGAGCTGAAGCGCATCCAACGCGAAGTGGGGATCACCTTCATCTATGTCACCCACGACCAAGAGGAGGCGATGACGATGTCCGATCGCATCGCCGTCATGAACAAGGGCCGCTACGAACAACTCGCCGGACCAGAGACCCTCTACGAGCGCCCAACAACGCGCTTTGTGGCGAGCTTTGTCGGTGCGAGCAATCTGCTTGAGGGGAAGATTGGTTCCGACGGTGATGCATGGACCGTCACACTCCCCTCTGGCGACGTCGTGCGCGCGCCGAAAAGCCTTGGCGACATTGGCACCGGCGGCGCCATCGGCGTGCGTCCAGAGAAGCTCACGCTGCTGGAACCAGGACAAGAGTCAAAGGGGAATCGACTTGACGGCACGGTGGTTGATACGAGTTACCTCGGTGTGCTAACGCAGTACACCGTGGAAGGCGCAGGTGGTCTGCGACTTCTTGTGAGCGAACAGAACGTCGACCGCACAACGCGGAGCGACACGTGGCGACCCGGCGAACGGGTTGCGTTGACCTGGAAACCCGATCACGGCTTCGTGGTCGGTGATTCTAAGAGCGCCTAAAGCGCGGAAGGAGGGCACGATGAGCACCGAGAAGAGCGCTGAGCAGATGGTCAGCCGACGCACCGTTCTCAAGGTTGGAGCGGCAGCCGCTGGCACCGCCGCCTTCCTCGCCGCGTGTGGCACCTCTGGCAGCTCGACGTCGCCAAGCCCAAAGCCGTCGCAGTCCGACACCATCTCTGATGTCGTCAACGTTGCGAACTGGACGCTCTACATTGACCTCAGTGAAGACGAGTTGACACGACCAACAGTGGCCGCATTTGAAGCTGAGTACAGCACCAAGGTCAACTACGTCGAGGCGATTAACGACAACGACTCCTTCTTCGGCACGATCCAAGCGCCACTCAAGGCGGGTGAAGATGCAGGCTGGGATATCGCCACCCTGACCGACTGGATGGCAGCCCGGATTATTCGCCTCGGATGGGCCGAGAAGCTAAAGACGTCCCACATGAGCCACTTCACCGCGAACCTGCTCGACGTGTACAAAGGGCGCAGCTTTGACCCGAATGTTGAGTACCTCGCCCCGTGGGCAGGCATCGTTGCGGGCATCGCCGCCAACAAGACGACTGCAGGGTTCGTGAAGAGCTTCAAAGACCTCTTCGACCCACGGCTCAAGGGGAAGGTCTCACTCCTTACCGAAATGCGCGACACGGTTGGACTGGCGATGCTCGCGAATGGCGATGATCCAGCCAAGGCCGACCGCGACTCGTTTGACCGGGCGATTGCGCTGATTGAGCCGAGCGTGACTGATGGCACGGTTCGGGCGTTCACGGGCAACGATTACAAGGAGCTCATCGTCAAGGGCGACGTGGCGGCCTGTGTCGCCTGGCGCGGCGACACGGTGCAGATCGGCTATGAAGATCCAAACGTCGTTTGGGTCAC
>Ga0214923_10004666_pt1 | contig 16394 bp, 17 predicted proteins | sample LL1510_MetaG_FD_177993 | JGI IMG/M metagenome (GOLD analysis project Ga0214923, IMG submission 177993) | Freshwater microbial communities from Lake Lanier, Atlanta, Georgia, United States - LL-1510 | ecosystem: Environmental > Aquatic > Freshwater > Lake | place: USA: Georgia | collected...
ATGGGTATCCAACTCAAGGATGAGAAAGATGGTAGTATGTCCTACACCTTCTCTTAAGTCACCCTTTCTAGTTCTAGGAATTAATGATCGCAATCATCGGCATGTGCATGATTATGCATGCGACAACTATTGTGATTATTAATATGTGCGATGATGATAAAGAAAGCTGCGGGGAATAAAAGAATAATTTCAATTTCTCTAAAAACCATTCTGCTCAGCATTAAAGTAATCCCCAGGCTAAATAAAATAATAGGCTTAAAAGAATGATGATGCTTTTTATAGCCATGATACAAGGAATAAGCGCCAATACCAAAGGAAAGAATAATCATTCCCAATTCAAATTGAGTATTATGCAAAATATTAATTCCTAACAAAGGAAGGCTACTAAAAAATAAGGGAAGTAAAGCACAATGAATAGCACAGGCTAATGAAGTACCCACTCCTATCGCATCCCAATTCCAATTTTTAAACATATTACAAAGATAGACGAATGCAGGGTTCCTCTAAAATAATATTACCTTTAGGGGAGAAAAAGCGCATTATTATGTCTAAAAAAACCGGATTTTATCTTTTATTTTTTACTGTTTTATTGGTTGGTTTTTACTATTTCGTATTTAAGGGAACGGATAACTGGAAGGTAAAAATGCCTATTTTAAGTTATGTACAACCTTTTCAATTTAAAAATCAAGATGGTCATACTTTTACAGACAAGGATATGTTGCATAAAATCACAGTGGTTGAATATTTTTTTACCACCTGCAAAGGCATATGTCCTAAGTTGAATACCAATATGAAAGATATCTATGAAGTGTATCAAAACGAACCCGATTTTCAAATTGTATCACATACCTGTAACCCAAGCAACGACTCGGTTCCTGTATTAAAACATTATGCCGACTCCTTACAAGTGAATACCCAAAAATGGATTTTTGTAACGGGACGTAAGGATAGTTTATATCAAATGGCAAGAGGATCTTATTTACTAGATGATCCCAAAAACAATGTTGAAAAAATTGAAGATCAATTCATACACACACAATTTTTTGCTTTAGTAGATAGAGAAGGTAAAATTAGAGGTAAAATATATGATGGCTTAAAAAGCCTAGAAGTAGAACAGCTTAAACAAGATATCTCTAAATTATTAAAAGATAAATAAGGCTATGATATTAGTGACAGGCGCCAGTGGTTTAGTAGGAATGCATTTAGTAAAGTCATTATTGGCTAAAGGAAAAAATGTAGCGGCCTTATATCGACAACAAATCCCTTCCTTTGAAGGAGCACAAAAAGTAAAATGGATCCAAGGCGATATTTTAGAGGTGGTTTCATTAACGCAAGCAATGGAGGGAGTACAACAAGTATATCATTGCGCAGCAATTGTTTCCTTTGCACCCAAGGATCGTGAAAAAATGTTACAAGCCAATCGAGAAGGAACTGCGAATGTGGTAAATGCTTGTATCGAACATGCAATTCAAAAATTAGTATATGTAAGTTCGGTGGCAGCATTAGGTCGCATAAGAGAAGATGGACCTGTAGATGAAACAGCTAATTGGACACCCGAATCGAGTAATAGCGTGTATGGCCAATCTAAATTTTTAGCCGAAATGGAAGTGTGGCGCGGGATGGCTGAAGGATTAAATGTGGCCATTGTGAATCCGGTGATCATTTTAGGAGCAGGAGATTGGAACAAAGGATCTTCTGAAATTTTTAAATCGGCGTATCATTCATTTCCATGGTACACTACGGGTGTGAGTGGTTTTGTAGATGTGATGGACGTAATAGATGCCATGCAATTATTAATGGATAGTAGTATTCAAGGAGAGCGATATATTATTAGTGGAGACAATGTAAAATATCAAGAAGTGTTTTCATTAATTGCTTCTCGTTTTAATAAACGCCCACCTTACAGAAGAGTCACTCCTTTTTTAGCAGCGATTGTATGGAGACTAGAAGCAGTGAAGGGTTGGTTGACAGGCAAGTCTCCTTTATTAACGCAAGAGACGGCAGCTACAGCACAAGCGGTGGTTCACTTTGACAATCGTAAATTTTTAAATGCTTTCCCTGATTTTAAATATCGAAACTTACCTGATAGTATTCAACGCATTTGTGGAGAGTTGAAGGCATTGCATCAGTTACCATCATAACATTATGATGTCATTACTTTTTTCCAAAGCTCTGGGATACGACGTATCCAAACGTATTGTCTCTTCACAATAGAAGCTTCTTCCGCAGGGAATCCCATATATACTTTATTGGCTTCTAAGGAACCGGTCACACCAGAATGACCCAATACCGTCACATTTTCTCCAATAGTAATCGTCTTTGTTACGCCCACTTGACCCCAAAGAGTCACCCCTTGTTTAATTTTTACCCCGCCGGCAATGGCTACCCCAGCAGCAAAAAGGCAGTTAGGTTCAATTTGGGTGTCATGTCCCACATGTATCATATTATCTAGCTTACAACCACGACCTATTATAGTGTCTCCGCTCACCCCACGGTCGATGGTACAGCCTGCTCCAATCTCTACTTTATCCTCTACTATCACGCGACCACAGCTAAGCAGCTTTTTATACCAATCCTGACGGTTCTTTTTAGTGTTATAATAAAAAGCATCACTTCCAATGACGGTATTCGCTTGAATAATGACTTCATCTCCAATAATCGTATCGGCTAAGATGGAAACATTAGGATGTATGATACAATTTTTACCCATTTTTACATTAGGACCTATGAATGTATTTGGCATAATAATGGTTCCTTCTCCAATCACTGCATCTTCACTAATTGATTTTGTAGTAGCAACAATAGGTTTAAAATGTTGTACAATTTTTAAATACGCTTCAAAAGGATCCTCGCAATATAATAAAGCTTTGCCTTCGGGAATAGTGACTGTTTTATCATTAATGATGATACAACATGCATCGCTGTTTAAACAAGTATTATAATATTTAGGATGATCTACAAATACAATATCACCCTTTTCAACTTGATGAATTTCGTTCACTCCAGTAATTTCTAACTGTTGATTACCTATGATTTCGGTATTCGTTAAAGTAGATAACCATTGTACCGAAACGGGTGTATTTAGCTTCATAAGTGTGTTTTTGGCCTAAATCAAAGGTAATGACCCTTTTTTGTAAAAAATTTTTTTTCTGCATTTATTGGATAAAATCTTGCAAGATTTTTATACTTCATCATGCTTTCATTTTATACATCAAGATCCAACAACATAAAATGACGTGTAATGAAACCCTTTATTCATCAATGTTTCAGCGATTATGAAAAAAATAATTACTTGTATAAATTATTTTTGAAATGGTATAATCATAACTATTTTATAATTTTTTAATAGCCCATAAAAGCCCAATTGTGGATAACCGCAATAAATTTGTTTAAAATTTTTTTTGAATTCGAATAAAGTATAATTAATATTGTGAAGGGAATTCAATTCCCGTACTTACTAACCCATCCATATACGAGGTCCTCCAGAGCAAATCAGGGGGACTTTGTTTTTTTAGGAACACTACGTTTTAGCTTATTCTTCATGCATTACTTTTTAATATATAAACCTTATCAAGTACTTTCTCAGTTCACTACGACTGATGAGAAATTATGTCTTAAAGATATTTTAAGTGTACCTAAAGATGTGTATCCGGTAGGAAGATTAGATTATGATAGTGAAGGTTTATTGTTATTAACCAACGATAAAAGTATCAATCATGCATTATTACATCCATCATTTGAACATGCAAGAACTTATTGGGTGCAAGTAGATGGACAAATTTCACAAGAAGCCATACAACAATTAATAAAAGGGGTTACTATTTCGGTAGATGGCAAGTCCTATCTCACTAAAAAATCTATGGTACATGAATTACCTCAGGATATACAGGTGCCTGATCGCAATCCTCCTATCCGATTTCGTAAAAACATCCCTACAAGTTGGGTAGCTATCCAATTAACTGAGGGAAAAAATAGACAGGTCCGAAAAATGTTCGCTTCCGTGGGTTTTCCAGTGCTTCGCCTCATTAGGGCCCAATTGGGGGAATTCACTATTGAGCAAATGCAGCCCGCAGATTGTGTCACTTTAACCTTGGATCAGGTCCAAAAAGGCATTCTTCGTTAATTGACTGCTAAGTTTTACTTTTGCACTTACTATTATAATATAAACATCAATGAGTCAGCACCTTTCAGAACAGGAAATTATTAGAAGAGAGAAATTACAATTATTAGAAGCTGCCGGTATTAATCCGTATCCAGCTCCTTTATATCCGGTTACCCACTATTCTCAGGACATCAAAAAAAACTATAGCGAGGAAAACAAGGATCAATTTGCTGCAGTATGTGTAGCAGGTCGTATTATGAGTGTGAATGATAAGGGTAAGGTGATGTTTGTAAAAGTGCAAGATGATCAAGGCATATTTCAATTATATATTAAGAGAGATGAAATTTGTCCAGGCGACGATAAAACTTATTGGGACGTCATTACTAAAAACGGAATGGACCTAGGGGATATTATTGGTGCAACTGGATATGTATTTATTACTAAAACAGGGGAAACCTCTTTACACGCCAATACGGTTACTTTATTAGCAAAATCTTTAAAGCCACTTCCTGTAGTGAAGCGTGATGAAGAAGGACATGTATTTGATGCTGTAACCGATCCTGAATTTAGATATCGTCAACGTTATGCCGATTTAATTATTAATCCAGACGTGAAAGATACATTCGTAAAACGTACTGCATTGATGACGACCATTAGAGAATTTTTAAATTCAAGAGGTGCGTTAGAAGTAGATACGCCTGTATTACAAACCATACCAGGTGGGGCTGCAGCAAGACCTTTCATTACACATCATAATGCATTAGATGTCCCTTTTTATTTACGTATTGCAAATGAATTGTATTTAAAGCGTTTGATCGTAGGTGGTTTTGAGTGGGTGTATGAGTTTAGCCGTAACTTCCGTAATGAAGGAATGGATCGTACTCATAACCCGGAATTTACGGTGTTAGAATGGTACACTGCCTACAAGGATTATTTTTGGATGATGGAAATCACAGAGCAGTTGTTTGAAAAAATTGCAATGACTTTACATGGAACAACCGAAGTTAAAGTGGGAGATACGACGCTTAATTTTAAAGCACCTTATCGCAGAATAAGTATCATGGAAGCGATCCAAGAAAATACAGGCATAGATATTAGTGGAATGGATGAAGCCGGCTTAAGAGATGTTTGTAAGCAATTAAATATAGCAGTACCTCCTACTATTGGAAAAGGAAAGTTGATAGATGAAATTTTTGGTGCCACTAGTGAATCAAAATATATCCAACCTACTTTTATCATTGATTATCCAGTGGAAATGAGTCCGCTTACCAAAAAGCATCGTAGCAAGGAAGGTTTGGTAGAACGTTTTGAGCTGATGGTTAATGGCAAGGAATTAGCAAACGCCTATACCGAATTAAATGATCCTATTGATCAACGTAAACGTTTTGAAGATCAATTGGCATTAATGGAAAGAGGCGACGATGAAGCCATGTTTATTGATCATGACTTTTTAAGAGCATTAGAATATGGCATGCCACCTACTTCAGGTATTGGGATAGGAATAGATAGATTATGTATGATGATGTTAAATCAACCCTCTATACAAGACGTATTATTCTTCCCACAAATGAGACCCGAAAACAACGAATAATCGCTTCTTATTTCGACTAAGAAAAAACTATTTGTTTATTGATCGCGATAATTTAAAGCAGGTTTACGATCTCCTAAAATTGCTTTATAGTTATAGTCGCCCTTTGCTTTCTTAAATTCTTCGGTAGCAGTAGCAATGATAGATGGCTTTAACATAAAGTCAATGGCAGTAAGGGCCATTGTTTTACTCGCCACCAACATTCCTTTAGTGCCTATCTCTGTACCTCCAGCAGCCACTGCTTGCCAGCTATGTGCGGGAGTTCCCGGAACCCAAGTAGCAACTCGCAATCCCACAGTAGGCTTTGCATAGCTTACATCGCCCACATCGGTAGAACCTTGATTGCCTTCAGATTGATAAGATAAAGGTTTAATCGTATTTGCAGATTCGATAGGAGGTGCTTTCGTAAAAAAAGTAGGTTGTAATTTTTCAGCAAATGCAATTTCTTCTTTGGTATAAGTAATGCCTCCTACTTTTTCTAAGTTAGATTGCATCACTTCATTCAAAGTTTTATTGATGAGTAAATCATGCGTTCCGCCAATGATTTCATATTGAAATTTTGTGCCTGTACCTAAAGCAGCACCTTCGGCAGCTTTTACGACTCTATCAAAAATATCAACTACATCTCCGCGTTTTGGATGACGAACATAATAATATACTTCAGCATAATCAGGAACCACATTAGGTGCTTTACCTCCATTGGTAATGATATAATGAATACGAGTTTCTTGTGGAATGTGTTCGCGCATCATGTTCACCATATGATCCATGGCTTCCACTGCATCTAAAGCAGAACGTCCTTGTTCGGGCGCTGCAGAAGCGTGTGCCGAAATTCCATAAAATCTAAACTTAGCCGATTTATTGGCTAAAGCACTAGTTGTTGTGACTCCATTCACATCATCAGGATGCCAATGTATCACTGCATCTACATTATTAAATAAACCTGCACGTACCATATATACTTTACCGCTTCCACCTTCTTCTGCAGGACATCCAAATACTTTAATAGTTCCAGTTAATTTTTTTTCTTCAATTAATTTTTTAATTGCAATCCCTGCAGACACACTTGCTGTTCCAAATAAATGATGACCGCAACCATGTCCTGCATTTTTTCCGTCAATACTTTTTTTAGTAGGATTCGCTTCTTGTGATAAACCTGGTAAGGCATCAAATTCGGCTAAAATCCCAATCACCGGAGAGCCGCTACCATAAGTGGCTACAAAAGCGGTAGGAATATCTGCAACACCTGTTTCCACGGTAAAGCCTGCCGCTTTTAAATTTTGAACATGAAGCGCCGAGCTCTTTGTTTCTTTATAACCTACTTCGGCAAAATCCCATATTTGCAAAGCCGTTTTTTTATCTGCTTCATAAGTTCCATTGATGCTATTTAATGCAGCAGCTTTAGCAGCATTAATTTGCGCTTCAATAGGATCTACCTTCACTTTTTTTTGAGCTTGAACCAACAAACAAGCCATCATTCCACTTAATACAAGTAATTTTTTCATAGGGAGTTATTAAAAATGTATAATCTTATAAAAATAAATCATAAAATAATTGAGCACCAGGAACCACCGAATAATGTGCTAAATCGGTGATGCCTTCTTTCGCCAATACTTCTTCATCAATAAAAGTTTGTCCAGAATAGGCTAATTTTTCTTTGCTTAAAATAAAGTAAGCAGCATCCGCAATGATGTCTGGCGTACGACTCATATTCGCCAGCATTTGTCCGCCCAATAAATTACGCACTGCAGCGGTATCAATGGTTGTGCGCGGCCACAGTGAGTTACAAGCAATACCATCTTCTTTAAATTCTTCGGCCCAACCCAGCGTCATCATGCTCATATCGTATTTAGTAATCGTATAGGCAACATGAGGTCCCAACCATTTGGGTGCTAAATTAATGGGAGGAGATAAAGTTAAAATATGTGCATGCGCAGATTTTTTTAAATAAGGAAGCGCATGTTGTACTACTAAAAAAGTGCCACGTACATTAATGCTATGCATTAAATCAAAACGTTTACTAGGTGTACTAGATGTATCTGTTAATTGAATGGCACTGGCATTATTAATCACAATGTCAATCCCCCCAAAATGGTCTACTGTTTTTTGAATCGCGTTGGCAATTTGTGCTTCATCTCTAATATCAACTTGCACCGCTAAAGCTTTCACACCTAATGCTTCCACTTCTGCTGCTGCCGAAAATATAGTGCCCCCTAATCGCGGATCTTCTTCTACCGACTTGGCTGCAATAACTATGTTAGCCCCTGCTCCTGCTAGCTTTAAAGCCATTGCTTTTCCAATCCCTCTGCTACCTCCCGTAATAAAAACGGTTTTTCCTTGTAATGACATGGCCTGTTTATTTAAGAATGAATGCACTAATTATTTTCTCGGTTTCAGCACATGCAGTTTCTAAATGATCATTTTTAATGATGGCATTAAATTCATGGCTAAAACTAATTTCGTAAGCGGCTTTATCTAAACGCATTTGCATGCTTTCGGGTGTTTCGGTTTGACGTTTTTGTAAACGTTCTTTTAAAGCTTCCATGGAAGGTGGTTGAATAAAAATAGACAAACATTTTTCGCCTAATTGTTTTTGTACTTTAATCGCGCCTTTTACATCGATATCTAACAAAGGAATTTTTCCTTGATTCCAAATACGATCTATTTCTGATTTTAAAGTGCCATAATAAAGGCCTTCATATACCATTTCATATTCTAAAAAAGCATCCTGATAAATATATCCTTCAAAAGTAGATTTGGATATAAAATGATAGGCAACCCCATCTTGCTCGGCACCTCTAGGAGCGCGCGTGGTAGCGGATATAGAGAAAGCAAATTGTGGAAATTGTTGTAATAAATAGTTGCTAATAGAAGTTTTGCCCGCACCAGAAGGCGCAGTTAGAATAATTACTTTTTGAAAGGTAGCGGACATCCTATAAAGGTTTTTGGAACAACAATTTCAACAGGACTAAAATTACATAAATACCGCCTAAATAAATAAATTATCTGACCCGCTGATAACTCTAATTATACCGTATATTTAAGTATAAAATTTATCAATTAAATAATTGTATTATGCAAAAACAACTATTTACCATTTTGTTGGTAGCAGCTAGCTTTATGGGAATCGCACAGCGTCCTACAGAAGTAAGTGCACCAGCACCTAAGTCGACCGAAAAAGATCCCAATGGTGATTTTAAGCGTGAACTTAATTTGAGTCAAAAGACAGAAAATAAAGGAGAGGTGACTATTAAAGGACAAAAAGTACCTTATAAAGTTACGGCCACCACGCAACCCGTTTGGGATGAGGATGGTAAAGCGATAGCTGCTTTATTTTATGTGTATTATGAGCGTACCGATGTCACTAATAAGGAAACAAGACCTTTAGTGATTTCATTTAATGGAGGTCCAGGTACTGCAAGTGTTTGGATGCATATTGGATATACAGGTCCAAAGCGTTTAAAAATTGACGATGAAGGATATCCTATTCAACCTTATGGATTTGAAGACAATCCACAATCCTTGTTGGACGTAGCCGATATCGTTTACATTGATCCAGTGAATACCGGTTTTTCTCGTATCGTAGATAAATCAGTTCCTACTTCTAAATTTTTTGGCGTGAATGCTGATATTAAATATTTAGCAGATTGGATTAATGCATTTGTGTCGCGTCAAAAAAGATGGGCTTCTCCTAAATTTTTAATTGGAGAAAGTTATGGCACCACACGTGTATCTGGATTATCATTAGAATTACAAAACAGACATTGGATGTTTTTAAATGGTGTGATTTTAGTATCTCCTACCGATTTAGGAATTGATCGTGATGCAGTGTCAGACGCTGCTTTACGCATTCCTTACATGGCTGCTACTGCATGGCATCATAAAAAATTAGCACCCGAATATTTAGCAAAGGATTTACCTGCGTATTTACCCGAAGTAGAATCTTTCACTGTCAATGAATTGTTGCCAGCGATGGCACAAGGCGGTGCTTTGTCTGCAGAGAAGCGCAAGGAAATGGTGAAGAAAGTATCTAAATATATTGGATTAAGTGAAACCGTGGTGGCACAACAATCTTTAAATATTCCGTATGATTATTTTTGGAAAGAATTATTACGTGATCAAGGAAAAACAGTAGGACGTTTAGATTCAAGATATATTGGTATTGATAAAATTAATGCTGGACAAAAACCAGATTATAATTCAGAGTTAGTATCCTGGGAACATTCTTTCACACCCGCCATCAATATGTATTTGCGCGATGAGTTAGGATATAAAACCGATTTAAATTATTATATTTTTGGACCTACTAATCCTTGGGATCAATCTAATAATAAAACAGGGGACAACTTACGTCAAGCCATGATGGAAAATCCTTACTTGCATTTATTAGTACAGTCTGGATATTATGATGGAGCATGTGATTATTTCAATGCGAAATATAATATGTGGCAAATGGATCCTGCAGGAAAAATTCAAGATCGTATGTTTTGGGAAGGTTATAAAAGTGGACACATGATGTATTTGCGCAAAGAAGATTTAGCAACTTCTAATGAACACTTAAGATCGTTCCTTAAAAAGAGTGTTCCACCTCCAGGCACACCCGCTATATTTAAATAAGAGTTTTTAAAAAATAAGGCATACAAGACACAAATCGGTCCCGTCTCGAAAATAGAGTTGGGACCGTTTTGTTTTATAAGTACTTCATAATCAATCTATAAAAATAATATGTTATAACTTAATAATGTTATAACTTTATCAAAATTCAATCTATGGAAGATAGGCCACTATATACTGCAAGGGTGCGTAAAATTGGAAACTCCCAAGGCGTATTATTAAGCAAGGAAGTATTGCAAAAACTAAAAATTGTGCAAGGTCAAGAAATTGAATTTATTGTAAAGGAGGATCAGACCATTTTATTAAAACCAGTTACCCCCCCAACAAAACCACTAAAAAATAAATTAAATCTTTCCTTATCTACTTGGGACCATCAATTTGCAAACGCAATAAAAAATAATGATACCCCAGAGAAAGATATTTTTGAAGGAATGAACAATCAATTTGATGACAATGAGTGGTAATCATTTTAATCAATTTGATGTTTGGGAAATTGATTTGAATCCTACTAAAGGAAGTGAAGTAAAAAAATCAAGGCCTTGTGTGATTGTATCACCCAATGCAATGAATCAACATTTGAATACAGTGATTGTTGCACTCTTGTCACATACCCAAAAAAATTATCCATCCAGAATACCATCTTTTTTTAAAAATGATGCTGTAGAAATTATGTTGGATCAAATAAGATGTGTAGATAAAATAAGATTGCATGAAAAGTTGGGAAGCATTGATGCGACCACTTCTAAAGACATTCTCAAAGTATTAAGAACTATGTTCTCTTAATATCTTTTCTTAAAGTTTCTATTATTATTATTGTTGCGACCGCCGCCACCACCACCAGGACCACTTGGACCACGGCGATTGTTGTTATTGTTGTTGCGGTTATTCTGCCAACGACCACCAGCAGGACGATAATCATCACGTTCAAAGTTTTGATTACGATGCTTAATATAAGGTGTGTTGCTAAATTCTAATTCTCCACCAGTGATTGAATTTAATTCATTACGAATGGCATCATCTTGCACTAATTCTTTATGCCAGTTACTATAAGCTAGTTTCATGTAATGCGCAATCGCGTGTGCAAAGCCGGCTTTCTTTTCTTCATCTTTTTCCGCCATAGCTTTATCAATCACCAATTCTAAATTCTTACCTAAATGCGCATATCTAATTTTACGTTTAGGATAAGGTAAAGGATCCGGCTTTTGCTTATAAGTTTCCTTGGTTGGAATGGGATAGGGGCTATCTACCTCCAATTTAAAATTGCTCATAAAAAACAGGTGATCCCATAATTTATGTTTGTAATCCTCAATATTTTTAAGTTGGGGGTTTAAAAAGCCCGTAAGTTCAATCACTACTTGAGCTTGCTCCTGCCTTTTGGCAGGATCCTCAATAGTCATTAGATGGTCCACCATTCTTTGAACGTGACGCCCATACTCCCTCATCCCCATTATGCTTCTTGCTGTATTGTATTCCATGTAATTATGTACTCCTCGAGTAACAAATGTAAGGATTTATTTTATCTTCGTAGTATGGAGCAATTGTTACAACAAATTGAGGCAATCAAAAAGGAAATCGCCGAAGCGACGGCCACAGGCCAAGCCGAGGTAGAGCAATACCGAATTAAATACTTGGGAACCAAAGGTTTGGTAAAACAAATCATGGGGGAGATGAAAAATGTCCCCAATGACCAAAAAAAGGAATTTGGCCAAATATTGAATGCTTTCAAGTTAGTGGCAGAGGAAAAATTGGAACAATTGCAAGCAGCTTTGGGAGATAGTGCCGAAGTAGATGATTCAAAAGATTACACTTTACCAGGCGATACGGTAACCGTGGGAACCAGACACCCTTTAAATTTAGTACGCAATCAAATGGTATCTATATTTAAACGTTTGGGATTTGCGGTAGCAGAAGGTCCGGAGGTAGAAGATGATTGGCACAACTTTGGTGCGATGAATTTACCGGCTGATCATCCAGCGCGAGATATGCAAGATACTTTCTACGTGCAAGAGCCCAATGAAGAAGGAGCCGCATGGTTATTAAGAACACATACTAGTAGTGTGCAAGCACGTGTGATGGAAACACAAAAGCCCCCTATTAGAGTGATTTGTCCAGGAAGAGTATATAGAAACGAAACCATATCTGCGCGCGCGCATTGTTTTTTTCATCAAGTAGAAGGATTGTATATAGATGAAAATGTAAGCTTCGCTGATTTAAAACAGACCCTCTATTTTTTCGTACAAGAAATGTTTGGTAAGGAGGTCAAAGTAAGATTCCGTCCAAGTTATTTTCCATTTACCGAGCCCAGTGCCGAAATGGATATTAGCTGTCAAATATGCAGTGGCAAAGGATGTAACATATGTAAGCACACAGGATGGGTAGAAATTTTAGGAAGCGGAATGGTACATCCTAATGTGTTAAAAAACTTTGGAATAGATACCGAAAAATATACCGGCTTTGCATTTGGAATGGGTGTAGAACGTATTGCACAATTAAAATATCAGGTAAACGATTTACGTTTATACTCACAAAACGACTTACGCTTTTTGCAACAGTTCAAGAGCGTTTGATAAATTATGTTACACAACACTAAGGGGATCATTTTACGCGTTACAAAATATGGCGATACCAGTGTAATCATATCAGCGTACACCGAACTATTTGGTTTACAACAATACATGGTAAAGGGCGTGAGAACAACCAGTAAAAAAGGAGCAAGCAAGGGTGTGTTTTATCAACCCGGCGCCATATTACAAATGGAAGTATATCATGCACCCATGAAGTCACTTCAAATGCTTAAGGAGTCCAACTGGGATTATGTGTATCAAACAGTATATTCAGATGTATTACGAAACGCAGTGGCCTTATACATTGTAGAGGTATTGCAACAAACTTTACAACCCGAACCACATCCCGAATTATTTTATTTAATAGAAGATACTTTAAAGCAATTAGATAAAGGAGGTCCTGGATTAGTGAGCAACTTACCCATCTATTTTTTAATTCACTTAAGTCAAACCTTAGGTTTTGGATTACAAGGAAAATATAGTTCCGAAACCCCCTTATTAGATATTAAAGAAGGAGAATTTGTAGCGAAACCACCAGCGCACCCTTATTTTTTAGAGGCACAAACCGCGCAAGTAGCATCTACTTTTTTGCAAGTACAATTTTATAATGATTTAGAAACCATATCGCTTAGTGGTGCACAACGAAAAAAAATCCTAGAACTATTTCAGCTATCACTTAGTTGGCACTATAAAAAATTTAGCGAGATCAAATCCCTTCCTATTTTACAATCTATATTGCATTAGGTATCGTTTTAATTTACACAAAGCCACTTTTGTGTGTGATAATACTACAAGGAAAATCATCTAAGTCTACAGACTAATTTTAGTCATGAGTCTATTTTTAATAACTGCAAGGTTATACGCCTTACTAGTTAAATACACTCAATGCAAAAAACTCTAAAGTATGGTCTATTAGGCTTGTCATTCATTCTAATTTTTAATGCTTGTACAAAGGAGAACTTAATCTTACACACATCATCTCCTTTGACAATAAAAGGTTCCATTCAGCAGTTAGCTACTCAAATTAAAAATTGGAGAGATTCTGTAGTAAGTGGTAACGCCACGACCCCAGGAGAAGCTTCAAATATCAAAGCAAATAGTACTACTAAAATTTATGGCGATATTTTGATTCAGAATATACAATGGAATTCCGCTTATTTGAACTTTGATTCAAGTGTCAAAAAAAGTGTGATTGTTCCTATTGATATTAATTATAAGACGGGGGATTATTTACAATTAGCAACAAGCATTGTGAATGATACCATTAATGGATTGATTATAAGAACCACTCCAGATAGCTTATATTTTGCTACTCACAAGGATTTTAATGAGTATAGTAACTATTCAGGGACCGTTACTATTTATACCATCCAAGGTAAATTTTTACAAAAAACATTTTTCAAAGACGGAAATAAATACTCAAACAATGTAAGCAATATTAAAAATAATGAAACCATAAAGCCACTTGTTAGTTGTTTTGATTGCGTCCATGATTTATTTGATGTTGTAGTAAGTGGTAAAATTATTAAAGTACCTCCAGCCTCGTTAGCAGATATCATACAAGGATATGCAGGTCCTTCTGTAAGATTAGGGGATATGTTTGTAGGAAGAGGTGTTGGATCATCTGGATATGGGCCATCAATATTCGACCCCATCAAAACGAAGTGGCTAGACGAAATAGATGCCTCTGGATTAGATGTGAATCCTTGTGCTAAAAAAGTGTTTGAAAATTTAAAAAATAGCGGCACCATATTTTCTGTTTTAAAAGATTTTTTCGAAGAAAACCCACAATCTAAGTTAGTTTTTAAAATAGAAGTCATATATAAAACAGGAACTAGTATAGAATTGAATGGTAAGACTAAAAGTGATCCAATTACTGGTAATTATAATATCTACCTAAATCCTCATTATCTCGAACTAGCCAGCCCCATTTCGATTGCAAGAACTATTTTACACGAATCCTTACATGCAGAGATGAGATATTATCAAATCACACATGCCATTAATACAATTTTTAATGAGGAAAATTTACTCTTTGCAACTAATAAATATGGGGATACAGACTTGGGGCATAATTTAATGGCAGATTTTTATAGAGGCATAATAATACAAGCTTTAAAACAATTTGATTTAAATTGTGGATTGAAAGAATTTGACCGAGAAGATGGTTTTTATGAAGCTTTATCATGGGGAGGACTATACCAGACTGAAAGTTGGAACAATTTGGTTAATGCTAATAAAATAGAATTTATTATTGCTAATGAAGAAAAAAATGGAGGTTGCTTAAATTATTTAAAGCCATACTAAAATGAAATATATACTCATACAAATAATAGCATTATTATTTTTAACTCGACTAAATGCGCAAGTAGAATTGGTTTATATCAAAGGTGTCAACTTTCAAGGGAATTATTTAAAAAACTATCCCAAAGATTCAAAATATTATAAGACTTATATAGCTACTGAGGAAGATATTAATAAACTTGAATCTGAATTTGAATCATTTGTTAGAAATGATTCTGTTGAATCTTTTGATGCTAGGATTAATCATATAAAAAATAATTCAAATAAATATTTTAGACAATACTATAGTTATTCCTTTAGATCTCAAAGATTTATTCAAATTTATTATTATTTTATAGATGAAAAAAATGGATATAAATTATCAGATATTATTCAAAGAAAAGATAATATATTTTTTCATGATTCATTGCCATATAATTGGGTAGTCTGTAAAGGTGGCTGTTGGTCTTATTTTAATATAATTTACTCGGTTGATAAAAATAGTTTTGACGGTTTATTGGAACACAAAATTTTTAAAAGTCTAAAACCATATAAAATATCTAAAAGTCAACCAACTGTGTTAGTACCAATTTCTGGCAAAAACTTCCAAGGAAATTTTTTAAAAAATTACTCAGGTGTAATGCCATTGTATTATATTCAAAACGGAAAAAAATACAATGCTACAAAAAATGAAATATTAAAGTTAGAAGCAAAAATAGATACAACTGAATTATTAAAAACTGTAAATCCAAACTTTCATTTTAAAAATAACAAAGAAAAATATTTTAGACAATATTATAGTTATAGACAAGGGAGAGAAAAAATAATCGAAATTTATTTTTCTTTAATTGATTTTGAAGGCAAATCGCTAGATCAATTAAGACGCCAAAAGTGGATTACCTTATGCGATGATGGGTGTTTTGGATATTATCATATGAAGTACTATATCAAAACAAACAAACTCATTGATTTACAAGAATATTTGAATGGTCATTTTTAATATACCTATGAAACACCTTTTAAATCAATTTATGAGTTTGTTGCAGAATCTAAAAAGAAATTAAAAGTACTGTAAAGTAGTCGTACCTGAACCTAAACCCATCGCTTCACTGTATTCGTAATACTTATCACCCCGGGTTTTTTGCCTTTGTCAAAACTGCCTAAGTGTTTATCCATTTGTAATGCGCGTGCGCCGTTGAGTGTGGCCCAGCCGAGCATTTCGGCAAGAGGTATTTCGGGATGA
>Ga0214923_10004667_pt1 | contig 16393 bp, 11 predicted proteins | sample LL1510_MetaG_FD_177993 | JGI IMG/M metagenome (GOLD analysis project Ga0214923, IMG submission 177993) | Freshwater microbial communities from Lake Lanier, Atlanta, Georgia, United States - LL-1510 | ecosystem: Environmental > Aquatic > Freshwater > Lake | place: USA: Georgia | collected...
ATATTTTTTTAAATGTTTTTTCTCCTTCCCATTTAAGAGGTTTCATGCCGTGTTTTTTCCATAAAAACGGAATCCATTTTTCTAATGCTTGAATTTGTAAAGATGTATATTCCTGGGCGTACCTAAATCCCCTATATGGTGAATTTTTATAAATTGGATTATTACTAAGTAGTGTGTTATTCCAATCTACTACTTCTACTATCCCACCAGTAGAAATTCTATATGGAGATCCATTTTCCCACGGCCCGTACTGTCCTTTTGCTGTGCAATATCTGTCAATAGGGGTTCCTCCACTCATTATCCACCCATCTTTATCATTTCCTGTAACTGGTCCAAGATTATCTATTTCAATTCCTATACCTATAGCGTTTCCATCATGTTGGGTGATAAAACTAAGTTTGTCATTTCCCCAATCTAACATATTTCCACGAGCATTTAAACAATATGGAGCTCCTCCCGCAATTTCACCCCGTAAATTACCGTTATATGATTGCGCTGCCCAAGTGTATACGCTACCAAAGTCGTCTTGCCATTTGGGGTGAGATTTAGGCCAACCAGCAGTATGATGTAAAACTACGGTTGTTTTTTTATATTCTTGTGTAAAAGATGCATTGGATAGACCATTAAAACTTCTATTAGATAGACAATAATTACCATTTTTATATTTTTTCCAAATAAGTGGTTTACCTTTTACAGAAACAGGTTTAGTGTATTGTGGTACCCATGTTTTGCAAAACTCATCTGTTTGATTGTTATGTGGCACACGACCAGCTCCCGCACCCCCTGAAGGAGTAGAACCGGTTCCAGTAATTACGGGGCCGGATGACGGTGTTGGAGGTGTAGATGTAGATGTAGATGTAGATGATCTTCGATTAGCGGTTACAACTCCCCTACCAACATCAGATGTAACATCTGTAGCTTCAATTTTTGGAACAGATACAGTTTCTATTGTAGTGTTCCATGTGTTATTTTCTATTTTATGAGTTACTCCTTTAATAATAAAATCTAAAACATTAGGGTAATTTGATGGTAAAAATGAAGCATCTATTTTTAATTTTTGATATATTTTTACACCCGCTAATCCATCCATAGTTACAGATACATTTAATGGAAAAAATCCTTTACTACTAGTAGGGTTAACAGGTTTTTTGCCGGTATTTTTTTGTTTTACTAATGCTTCATATTCTATTTCTAACGCTAAAAATTTAGAATTCATTTCTACTGTTGAATCTGCTTGTTCTATATCAAAATCTTGTTTATTTAAGTCTTCTATTATATATTCCCAATATTGTTTAATTAATGCCTCATTTTCAGTAACAAGTTTATTTATTTTTTCTTCTAGAGTTGGTTCCGAGGGAACGTTTCCATCACTGTCTAGTAGTTCTATTTTTTGTTTAATTATAGGTTCTAAACCTTCATTCCATTTAGAAAATGCTGTAGCATCTTCTCCTACTACTGATCCATTTGCTGTTGCTCCTATAGTAATTAATGATGCTAATTGATTAGATATTTCTGTTTTTATAGATATATCTTTTATGAATCCAGCTTGAGTATTATTATTATAATACCCCTGAACTAATAATGCTGGGGAATTATCATACTTAGTTTCTTCAGCAGGGTATGTTCCTTTAGGAAGAGGAGTTTCATCTACAAATTGTAATTCATTAGTATTTTCAATTATATTAACACTTAAAGTATTTATTCCTCCTAAAGCTGAGTTTATACCATCTAATATAGCTTGAATTACATCGATTAATATTACTTCATTTTTTTCATTTTTTAATTCACTCATTTTTCTTAAAACAAACCCCATATTTACATAAACATTATTTAAATTTCCTATAAGAGCTTTACTAGTGCTATTATATTCTTTAAATGAATATTTTGGTGGTATGTAATCAAGTATAGTAACAGGTGCAGTTATATCAGTTGTTATAAGACCTACATTGTTTACATTAAATCCTCCTACAGCACATATTCTCATATCTCCTGATATTTGATTGTTATGAGTGTACATAGGAATTTTTTCATCTAAATTATAAGACCCATCACTATTAAATTTTATAACTTTTAAAATTGGTTCTTTATATTTTGGATCTACAGGAATTATGGTTTGAAACAGTCGTCTTAATTCTGCAAATCTAACATAATATAAAGCAGATTGTTCACTTGGTGTTCCGAAGTAATTATCTTTAAAACTAACACTTCCACCCCAACTAATTAAAGTTCCAACATCATCTTTTAATTCATTCCAAATTTTAAAAAATGTTTTTCCAATTTCGTGACTATATTTAAAAGCTGTTATCCAATCTTCATTACTTTTTAAATCTTCATCTGTCTTTTGATCCCCTTTTTCTGCTGATTGGTCTTTTGAAGATAATAATATATTTGCCTTAAGAGATTCTACAACAGCTCCTATGCTTATTAATTTTAAATCAACATCATATGATCCATCTTTATTGTATGAAAAACTAAAGTTTTGAACTCTACCATACATTCCATCATAATTACCTCCAGATACTTCTCTTTTTTTTTCTAATTCTTTTAATACATCATTATCTTTTTGATATGCTCTTCTTGAAAATTCTGAAGATATACTATAGTTAGGGTCTGCATTAACATTTCCAGATGAATCAATTACAATTGAGTGTCCCCATTCAAGTAGCATAGGGAACCCTAATCTTAAATAAAGTATATCAATAATTTCTAATTGTTTTCTATTCCATACTTTAATATTTACACTACCATCTCTAATAGCACCTCTATTTCTAAATTTAGTTTCAGCAGAAGTAATACCGGGCATTGGTCTATATCCTTGTTCTAGTCCTCCTAATCCATATGCGTTTGCATTTAAAACACTGTCCCCTGTTGATAATCCTTCAAACATTTTTTTACCGTAAGTAGCAGAGTCTTGATACGTTCCTCCAAATAATACAAAACGAGAATTTAACCCATCTGCCATTGTTAAACCGGCACCAGATATTCCTAATTTATCTAATCGTTTTTGACCTTCTGAATTTACTATTACTCCAGAAGTAAGTTTAACCCAACCTGTTTTAGAATTTAAATAATTTAGTTGTCTTTGAGTTCTATTAAACGAACCGTGAAGTTTTTGTCGGGCGGTTATTTGATTATATACATAATCATCAAATGGTTCTCCGACTATATTTCCTTGTGCCATAACATTTATGAATTTAATTTATTAAAATTACTTACTATAATATTAGCATTATCAGGTATTCTAATTTGTATTCCTTCTGGTATTACTAATGAATTTTGGGGTAAAAAATTATTTGCTGTAGATATAATCCACCACAATGATTGATCTTGATAATATTGGTTTGCTAAAATATCAAATCTATCTCCTTGAACTGTTGTAACATAAATATCATTCTCATTTAATGGAATTTCAGGATATTTAACTGTTCTATAAACAGGTTTATTATTTATTTTTATTGTTGGTATGTTTAAATAACGATTCACAATTTAATTATTTTTTAGCTTTAATTTTAAATAATTCTTCTTTTTTAGGAATAATTGGAGTAACTCCAGGAATGCCTGTAAATGATTTTTGTGGGCCAAATTTATTATTTATTGCATTAAGTTCGGCTGTAGAAAGAGTTTTAGCATACGGACTTGATATATATGTTGTGCCTGTAGTTTTGTCTGTAACAATAACATTTGATCTATCTGATTGTAGAGGTTTTGGTAAAAAATCTTTATTATTTATTCCTTTAGGAACAGGTGTATCTTTAGGAGGAACAGGTGTGTCTCTATCACCTCCATTGTTAGTTTCTATTGGAGGCTTTGGTGGTAGAGGTGGGTATGTGGGATCAATAACTTTAATTGTTGGTTTAATTGTTATTGGGTCGGGTGTTGGAAATTTAATTTTAATTGGGTCTATTTTTTCAAGTTTAAATTCTTCAGTTTTTATAATTGGGTCACCACATGCTTCTGATGTTTGATTTTCTCCTTCAAAACTATCATATCCACTATATGCTCCATCTGTAAGACTAATAAATGGTGTGTTTCTTAAATTATTCCATTGAGCTTTTCTAGGAACAAAATCATGAATTGGGGTAAAGCTAAATCCTGTAACTTTTATGATGTGGGCTAATTCTTTAACTGATTTGTCTTTGTCTCCTTTTGCATCAATTCCTATCTCCCAAGGAGTATTTTCATCCATTTCAAATGATAATCCAGTTATAAATCCAACTTGTTCATAAAAATATCCACCAATTGTTAGTGAAACTAAAGGACCTCGCATATAACCGACTTCACTATAATCCGGGGCTAAATTTGAAGCTAAATAATTTAGTTTTCTATACATTACCATTAATTCTTTTTTAGATTGAGCGGCTACTGTAAACGATAATGAAACTTTTCTATCAAATCCCTTATAAGTATAAAAATTTTCACCTCTTCCCACATACTGCATAGAATCCCAATTTCCAGTGTAATTATCTGTTATACTTCCTAAAAATGCTCTAAAATGCATATATACTTTATTGCTACTTCCTCCACTATCAATAGCCGCTATTCTAAATTGAATTAAATCATTTGTAGGTTTATTTATATCGTCAGGACCACTACTGTTATATAATTCTAAAGCATTTATTTTATCATAAGAATCAGAAGAAGCAGCTCCAGAACCATTATAACCATAACTATAATTTTTTATATTTCTATCTGATGGATAAAATCCTGGGTCTCCTAAATTTACTCTCTTTTCAAGATAATATTCATCATAATCTGGGGAAGTTGAAAGTACGTTAAAAGCCCATTGCTTTTGAATTGGATCTTTTAATAATTTAGCTCTTGCTCTTATTTTACATCTAAAATCAAAAGGACGTACTCCATTATAAGAAGTAATAGGGTTAAATTTTTCAAGTGAAATTGTAGTTGTTTCATTTAAATCTTCTTGATACCAAGTATAAGCCTTTCCTACTACAGCTATTGAATCTCCAACCCCTACTTCATTTACTGTCCACCATTTTCCACCGCCAAAAGAATAAACCTTTGGTTGTTCATTTCCTTGATAATAATTGTTATAAGATGTACTAAACAATGATGCTTTCCAGTTTACGTCTTTAATAGAGTCCATCATGTTTTCTACATCTAAATTTTCATTAGAGCCAAAGTAAGCAGCATATGTAGTTGTTAAATTAATAGGTAATACGCGGGATGGGTATACATTTCCTGTTATTTCATTATTTCTATGAAATACACCAGACTTTAATTTTATTTTATTAAATGTTTGTGATATAGCATTACCATTATCATCAAAAGAAGTAATTGATACACGAGGGTCAACATCAATAGAAGGTTGATGAAGTGGAGGTTGTTCTGGCAGAGTATCACTATCAATTATCTCATTATTTCTATGAAGTATACTATTACCATATTCAAATTTTTTCTCATTAGGTGTTTGTAATATAATATCTCCATTATTATTAAAAATAGAAATAAATACACGAGGATCAACATCATCAGAAGGTTGATGAAGTGGAGGCTGTTCTGGCAGAGTATCACCATCATCTATTACTCCTCTAAATAACAATCCTGTTCTACTTAAAAAAGTTTTTTTAGGATTTTCTATAAATGAAGGAAGAAACCCTTCAGCTGGGGATCCTTTTTCATTTTTGTAAACACTAGGGTTAAATTTAAATATAGTAGAAGAATCTCCAGATAAATTATATCCATCTACGCCTTCAGGAAATAATAAATTAGGGTTATTATCATCAGATATTATTTTTGAATAAACACTACTTAATGTGTTTCCATTTAATATTCTTCCACCTTCAAGAAATACAGATGGACGAGTAAAGGTACTAAAATCTCCTACTCCTGATTCTTTAAAACCAGCATAGTATAAAGGTAAACTAGGGTTATTAATTCCTGTTCTTAATGGAGCTGCTCCAAAACTGTCAGTAGCAAATTTAATTCGAGTTTGACCTATTCCTAAAATAGACCCAGGACCACCAGTATATGTAATAATATCTGGGGCCATTGATGTATTGTACTGTTTAAAATACCAAAGATTAAGTAGTCTATTTGTAAATTTGCCTGGTACTTGAACAGTTGTTGGGGGTAAATACTGGGGTATTCCTTGCTCTTCTGGGGTTTGAGGAGGGTTAAAATTTATTGGATCATTTGTTACATCAAGTCCTTCTACTTTTCTAGTATATGTTTCTAAATTATAATTATCTACAGATTGTTGAGCACTTAAATATGCAGGATTTACTTCTGGATAATTTACATATGAGCTAGGGAATTTATTATTGTTATTAAAATTAAAAGGGGAGTTATATGTCCCCATTACTTCTTGATATGTCTTTATAGAACCTCTTAAACCAGGAATTGGGTTTAATCCCTGTTTATTAAAATGAAAACCAAATGCATTAACACCTGCTTGAGCTAATGTAGATAGAGGTGTATAAACGCCTTCATTTAATATTTTACCACTAGCTTCTGTTCTTGGGGCTAATCTAGAAAGTAAATTTTGTTTTAATGTAAATGCTATTCCATTAAAAGACTTTACATCAGCAAAATACTTACCTAACCTAATTACATCTGTTACAGATGATATAGGAGCACCTACTACTCCACCACGTAGTAAAAAATCATTGCTTAAAAAATTTAAAGCTGGGGGTAAATTAACATTAAAGGGTTTTTTAATATAAGGTTGATTACTAGAACTTCCCCCTTCCCTGTCGTGTCCGTATTTTAAACTTTTTAAGCCGGTATCAGGTAATATATCTCCTAATGATATAAAAGCCATTATTGTGGCAAGTTATTAATATATTGTGTTGGAGTTAAACCATTCAAATCTAACTGTGATGGAGCAGGTAAAATATTAGCAGCTCCGTCAATATATTGCTGATATTGAGCGTTTACAGTTTGAGCATTAGCTCCATTAAGTGAATACTCTTGTAATTCAGATTGAGGAGTAGATAATGGATTTATTGCTACTGATCCACCATTTGCTATAGATAGTGTAGATCCTTGAAGTGTTAGTTTGTTTAATAATCCCATAATATTATGTTTTTAATTGTTTGTTATAAATATATTATAATTTAGAAGTATTTACCTTAGTACCAGTACCTATATCTGTAGCTTGGTTAGATACTGCTGTTACTACATTTTTAGCTAACACTTCTTTATTTAATTGAAGTGTGCTGTTTACTGTTAAAGGTGCGCCTTTAAGAGCGGCTGCTACTGCTGCTCCTATAGCATTATAATCAATAGATATTGATGTTTTTTCGGTTTTAGATTTAATTGACCCTGCGGGTTCAATTGATCCTGCGGGTTTAATTGACCCTGCTGGTTTAATTGGTCCTGCGAATTTAATTGGCCCTGCTGGTTCAATTGATCCTGCGGGTTTAATTTCTGTAGCATTTCCGGCCATTGATTTTACATCATTTCCTTTTTTAAAGGATATATCATTTGTTGTAGCTACAACATTATCATTATTGTTTAATTCTATAGCACCTTCAGGTGCAAGTAAAGTACGTTTTCCATATCCTCCTCCACCTTGTGCTGGTGAGAATACGTCATTACCTTTAAATTTATTATATAATGCCATACCTCCAGCAATTGCAGCTGCTGCTGCTCCAAACGCTAAAATAGGACCAATAATAGGAATACCTGCTACTGCACTTGCTGCTTTTAAAGCCCATTTACCTACATCTACTAACATTCCCGGAAGAGATTTTAGTCTTGTTAATACAGATGCTTTTCCTACAGCCCCTTCAGCGGCTGCTGTTCTTAATTTTGCAGATGCTCTAAATTGTTCTGTGGCTAGTGATATTTTATCTTTAACTGCTCCTAAAGCTTTTTGAGCATTTTCTTTTATAACATAACCTAATCCTTGTTTTTTAGCTAAGTTTTTTGCTTTTTCACTTACAATATAATCTTTTTGCAACATGTTATTAGCATATTGCGCTTTATTAGCTTGTTGATCTGTGATGAATCCTAATTTTTTAGATATATTAATTCTACCCTGAGTAGTAAATATAGAAAACATACTCTTAAGTATCTTGCCCATACCTTTACCTATACTTCCCGTTAATAATTTCCATGTAACCATTAAACCAATTACTGGAGATAAAAAGTTAGATAATCTACCTAAAAGACTAGCTATCATTCCAACAGGTTTTAATATAAGCATAAAAATGTCTAAAACTGGTAGTAAAGGTGTAACTAAAGAAACAAATACTTCTTTTAATTTTTCAATAGTTTGATTAAAACGCTCTTGAACACTTTGAGAATTCATCATGTCTTTAAGTTGACCTTTTTTTATTTCTTCTTGAGCTTTTTCTAAACCAACAGCTTTAACTCTAGCTTCAAAAGCACGTTTAGCTGCTTCAGATTCATCTTTACCCATTGTTTTTAAAGCTTGTTCTTGAACTAAAGTAGCGGCTAATTCTTCTCTACTCATTCCAACTGATTTAGCTATAGCTTCTTGTTGAATACGGTTCATTTTAGAAAACTCATTTATATCACCATATTGTTTTCTAATTTCTTTTGCTAAAGTAACTTGATCATTATTTAATGCTGCTAAACGAGCTCTTTCTAAGTTTATATTTTTACCAGTTAATAATTCTGCTTCTAATTCAGCTCCTATTGAATCTTCAAATTGTAATAAATGACCTGCAACTTTGTCTAATTGCTCCATTGTCATACCTAATGCTTTAGCAGTAGCTACTGCTTCACCCAATTTATTAGGCATACCAGCATACGATGCAAGTGTAGCTTTAGATAATTTAGATATATCATCTAAAACTTCTCGTTCATTTAACATTACCCCGAGTTGATTGCCAGTTATTTTAGCACTAGCCATCATAGTAGTTACATTTTTTTCTAAATCACCACCTGTAGCAGATGTTAATACTTGTAATTTGGATAATGTTTCTTGAGATATTCCCGCTATGTCTCTAAATTTAGCCATCGCTACAGCATCTTTTTCATTAAGTATAGCGTTTGTACCTAATTGTTTACCTATAGCTTGATAAGATTCCATTATGCCTTTAGTAGTAACACCTATTGTATTACTTTTATTAGCTATAATGTTTGCTTGATTAGCTATACCTGCTGCTGCAGAATAACTCATGTTCATGTTTTTAGCAAATTCTCCTGTTTTAGCATCTATCATTTTAAATGCATCTACAATTCCTTTTACTAAAAACCCTATTATAAAAAGAGGATCTTTTAAATTTTTAACTAAATTACCACCTAAATCTTTTACATATGTATTTAATACTTGAGTTCTTTGATTAATTAAAGATTGATTTTTAAGTGCTTCTTGAGATTGTTTTATTTGTTCTTTATTAAGATCTAATGATTTCTTCTGAGCCCCTATTGCTTCGTTTAATTTTTTTAATTTATCTTCCTCTAATTTAAGTTGTTCTTTTTCTTGGGCATTTTGAGATTTTAAAAAATCTAATTTTAATTGTTGTCTTTTTAAGATATCTCCACCTTTGCCTTCTCTAATATCTTCAACACTTAAATTTTCAGTATTTAAATTTTTTATTTCTTTTTCAAGTTGTAATTCTTTTTCAAGTTGTCTTAAAATATCAGGAGAAAAACTAGCTTTAATTTTACTAATAGCTTGTTCTGAGTCTATTTGTTCTTTTAAATTTTTATTAATGTTTTCCTCTAGACTTAAATTTTGATCTGTTAAATCTTTTACAATTTTTTCATTTTTAATTTTATTTTGTAACAATTCATCTGCTTTTTCTTGAGCAGCTTTTAATGCTTTATCTAAACCTAAAGTTTCTCCTAATCTTCCTAAACCTAAATTATTAAGTGTGGATTTAAGACCTTCAGCAGTTGCTCCAGTTAAACCCATTATTTTATCAAATTGTTTAGATTGGTTTACTGAGTTTTCTAGTGATTTGTTTAGTTCTTTAAGAGATATATCTTGTTGAGTTAGTAGATTTTCTACTGTGCTGTATTTACTTGATAATCTATCAGTGCCAACTATTTGTTTTTCTAATTGTGCATTTATTTCTTTTAATGCATCTTTAGCTTGTTGGTTATTAGCATTAGATTTTAATTGTTGTTGTAAATTTCTTTGTTTTAGTTCTAGTTGTTTTTCTACAGCTTTTGAATATGCTATTTCCTCTTCTAATAATGCTTTAGCTCTAAATAATCTATCACTTTCTATTTTAGCCTTTACCTGTAGTTTTTCTATTTCTTGGGTAGACATTCTATTATACCCCGCTTGATGAGAAGATAATTGTTGAGCGATACTACTTAAATTTTTAAATGCTAAAGTAGTTTGTTGTGCTCCTGCACTAGTATTTTTGACTTCTCCAACTAAACGTTGAAAATTACTAACTAAATAATCGGTTTCAGTACTAGCTGATCTAAGCCTATCACCAAATGTTTTAGAAAGAGCATTAATTGCATTTTGGTCCTCTTTAATAGGTTTAAGATGCCCCGCAATTTTATCAAAATCTTCACCTAATGAAGATAGAGTTTTTCTAAGTTCATCTAGTTGTTTTTTTAATTCATTTGCTTCTTCTGGGGTAGTTGCCATCTAAATATTTTGTTATAAATATTAAAATTTTATAACTTTATTTATATTTTGCAGGTTTTTTAGGTAAAACACCAGGTTTAGATGTTGGGGGAGTTGGTTGATTTTGAAATAGACTACGGTTTTTAACTAATCCATCAGTACCTATAGCTACATTTTCTTGATTGTTTGTGGATTTGTCGTATTCTTCACGTTCTTTATCATAATGTTCCTTAATTTGATTAAATGTAAATAATCTTAACCAAACTGGCATGTTATATATAGTATGCCAATCATATCCACCATTACCGTGAAATACAATTTGATGTATTTGTGAAAATAAATTTAATCTAAATTCAGCGGCGTTAGATAGCGTCAGGCCAAAAAAAGTTAAGTCCAATTGGAATGTCAACGGATTTTTCACTCCCGTCGGGAAAAAAAGTTAGATTAATATCTGGTTGTACTTTTCTAACATAATCTCGTAATGCTCGAGAATCCATGGCTAATAAATTATTATCTACAAATTCCCTAATGGTTTTAACCATTCTGTCTCCGTTTACAGATGTTATAAGATATTTTAATCTTGTTGATATTTCAGGGGAAGCGTCTTTTTTAATTTTTTTCAAACCTTCTAATTCTTCTGATATTTTTCTTTCATCAGCATGAGTTAAAATTTTAAATGTAATGTTTGTATTTGACGTAGGTAATACATATGTAAATTCATTTACATTAGGAGTAATCAAAGACATATCTAATGGTTTATTGTCTAATTTAGATAAATCTATTACTTCTTCTACTCCGTTATAAGTAAAACTATAATTAGCTCCATATCCTAATACACGAGCTGCTACCATGATTGCATTTTTATCCCCAACAATTAAATCATCATAATTAATAGGAGACACGATTAATTCTTTCATTAATCTATCAAGTACTGTTCCTTTTTGAATATATGTTTGGTTTGATAAAATATCTTCATGAGCTGCGGTCATATAACGAATTTCAACATAACCACTAGATAATGGGTTTTCCTTAGGATAAAATAAACCCTTTGAAGGCAATTCAATTGTTTCTGTTGGAAAATTAAACTTTGGTGTTTCTTGATTTGCAACTTGTTCCATAATTTTTATTTAGTGTAACTTTTTGTTTATTATAAATATATAAAAATTTAAAAATTTATCAAGTTTAAATTAAATTTATTGTAAATAAGGTTGAATAGCTGATAAATATGTGTTTTCGTTATTAAACTGTCCATTAAATTTCATAGCAGCTTTTCCAGGTATTGTAGAAAATCCTGTAGTTGTTGGAGAAGAACCTTGTGAACTTGGAGGATAAACAGTAGGATCATTTACATCTTTATAATTAGAGCCAGCATCGGGGTCAGTATTATCTAAAGATGTAATACGTAGTACGCCTGGAGTTTCCGCGTTACTAGACAATAAACTGTGATTTACTAATCTCCCGTCTACATTATCTAAATAGGTGCTAGTTGGAGTATATCTAGGGATAAAACGGATTGTTGGGCCCGGGTTTGCTCTTAATGTAGGAGTACCTGTAGTTGTTGCAGGGTACTGAGTTTGTAAATCTTTATTTGGACCACCTAATTTATTAGGGTTTTCTAAATCTAAGTCTGTTTTATCAAATGAATTAATTAATCCTCGTTTATCTGGAGGGAGGACAGGACTTAATGGATTAGGTTGAGCTGCCATATTTTGATTATAAATATTGTAAACAAAAAAAGCTCGCCGTGTGGCAAGCTTTAATTGTAAATTTAAATATTAATTAGTAGTTTAGGATACAATAGTCCATACCAAGTGTTACTTGGATATTAACTGCTGCTGCTTCAGTATCCCAATTGTATTCACCAAAGTTTGCAGTTTTAATAAATGCTCCTTTAATAATCCATTCACTTACTATATCACCTACAGGACCTAATACGTTGATAGTTACATCTTTCTTATAAAAATCAGAATAACCATCACGGCCTGTTACTGATTCATGATGTAAACGTACCCATTCCATTACTGCTTGAGCACCAGAAGGAGTGATTGGATCAAATAAAGTCATTTGCATGTCTGCCCATTTAGCTTTACCTTTAATTTTACGGTAAACGTTAATGTGGTTTAATACAATTTCTCCCATTTCTACACTTACAGCAGCAATTTGCTTAATAGTGTAAGAAGGAATTCCATCTACATACATTATAAACCTGTTTGCTACTTTAGGTTCAAATGCTGTAAAAAATATTTCGTTAGGTGATAATACTGCCATTTTGTTTTTGTTTTAGTTTCTGTTGTTTATTATACGTATTTTCATTTTAAAAAATCTTCCCCTTTTCAGGGGAAGAATTTAAATTATTATGCTGGGAAAGTTGCGCCAGTTGGAGTAACGATGAAATCTAAGTAAATAAATTCAGCAGTTTTAGTAGGCTGAACATATATTTGACCTATTAATTGATTTCTATCAATTACGTCTGCTGTATTGTTTGTATCATCCATTACAACTTTAAATGCATACAAACCTTGTCTTTGTTGTACTGAAGATAAGTATGGATTAACTTGGCTTAAGAATATATTTCTTGTAGCAATTGTATTTTGTTCAAACACTAATGTGTTAGCTACTTGAGAAATATATGATTTAAGAGCAATTAACAAACGACGAACATTTACACGATCAAGAGCAGATGGTTTTTGTTGTAAGGTTTTCTGACCATATACTACAATACCTTGACCAGGGAAAGTAGCTATTGGATTAACTTTACCATTGTAAAGAGTATCACGAGTTGATTGATTTAATTTTTGTTCAACACGAATTACAGTTCCTAAACCACCACGATTAATACCTGCTGGTGCGAACCAAGGTTCAGCTACTGAGTCGTTATAAGCATATACACCTATAATCATAGTAGATGCTGGAACCCAAACGTTTTTACCAGTTCCTGGGTCAAGAATTTGACACCATGGCCAGTATTCAGCAGCATATGAAGTATCACGTGATGCTGCTTGGCTAACTACTGAGGTATAAGTTGATCCGTATCCTACTGGGTCAAGTACAAAAATACTATCACCACGTTGTAAAGTATTAGATATAATTGTAGATACTGTACTAGTATGGTTAGCAAAAGCGTCAATTAAACCTGGAGTTATTAATATATTAAATCTGTAATCATCTTTATTAGATAACAAATTAACCATGTTAGAATAGTTAGCTGCTACTAAACCTTGAGTATTACCTGCGTTGTTGATATTATTCCAAAAATTAGCTCCACCTTTTACATCACCAGTAGCACCACTAAATGAACCGCTAGCTGCTGAAGGGATAGAAGAAGTATATTGGTTTTTAGCTACACCATTATTATCTAAATAATCTGGGGTTAATAAACCAACAGAATCAACATAAACATAAGATGAGTTATTTCTAAAGCTACCAGTTAATTCAATTTGATTAGTACTAGGATTATAATTATAAACATAATCACCAATTACTTTAGATACGAAATTATTTGATTTTGGGTCTAATGATAAACCTGTAAATTGTTCTAATACAATTTTACTGTTAGTTATATCATCACCTCTTCTAATTAATAAATCAAAAGTACCAGAAGAAGTACTTGGATTAACAATTTCCCAACGGATATTATTGCTTGAACCACTTACTAAAGCACCTGCAGAATCTAGTGCTCCAGAACTGTTCATAATAATACCTTTAGATATTGTTTTAAGAACAAAAGCAGGTTGAGAAGAAGCTTGAGTACTAGCGCTAATAGCAGTACTTGTAGCTGAGGTATATGAACCAGATACTACACGAGCTACTAATAACGAGTCTCCACCATTATTAAAATAGTTGTAAGCCGCTATTGAAGTGAAATACGAATAAGTATCACTACCACTAACTAATACATCACCAAATTTATTTACATAATCTGTGTATGATGATACTAATGTAGGTAATTCTACGGGACCTTTTACAGTAGGGCCTATAATTGCTGCGCCTACAGTTACTGGTTGAGCTGATACTTGTGAGCGGTCGATTTCTCTAGCAAGTACACCAGGGGATATTAAAGTTTCTGCCATGTTTTTAGATATTTAATTTGTTTTTGTTGATTATAAATATCCAAAAAGGGCTCAAAAACTAGCCTAGCTGTGTAATTTCTCCTGTTTCTGTATTGATGTTTACCGTTCCGTATTTACTTTTTATAGATTGAAGAAATTTTTCTTCTTCTATGCGTAATGTTTCAAATTCTTTAAGTAACTCTTGTTTATAAGTTTCTAAGATTTGTTTTTGGTATTCATTTTGGCCAAATTTAAAAATTAAATTTTGAGATGATGAACTAAGTGATTTTAAAATGTTCATTTCTTCTTGAGCCAAATATTTACTGTTTGGGTTTTGAGAAGAAGCCCCAGGACCATATTGAGAAGTTTGGTTTTCTAATGATTTATTTTTTTCTACAAACATAATTTTTATTTTTAAATATAATAAACTATTTTAATTATACAAGTTTAATTTGTATTTGTTTTATTAGGTAATTGATTAACGTTAGATACAACTTCTGTGGTAAATGTTACACTAGTAATATCTGGTAATTTTTTAACAGCGCTTACATCTTTTTGTATTGCATCCGGGATAATATATCCGTTTAGTTTAATGTTAAAATTACTCTTAACTGCTCGGTCTTTACCATCATCTACTTCTATAACAGTAGTAAATGAATCAATTCTAGCATTAAATTTAAACCTTGCAGGATCACCCCAATATGAATCTGAGGCATAGTTAATTGCCTCAACAATTTTATTCATTTGTTCTATATAATAAGTATAAATAACACAACTATAAGTTATTGTAACATAATCAGGTATTACTATAGCATGTTGTTCTCTTTCAGGTTTAATATTGTTTAATACATCAAATGGAGTATAAAAATTTCTTGAAGAATAATTTTTTACAAAAGTATTATATAAATTTGGATGATTTGCATCTAGCTTATTTCCTATATTTCTAACTTTAGCTAAATCGTCTCTTTTAAAAACTAAAAGTGGTGACATTATTTTACCACTTTTATCTCTGTAGTAACCATCTTTTTGTAACATTTTCCATTTTTCAGGATTACCATAAACTACGGGTACTGCTATTCGTTGACCATTTTGTATAACAAATGGTCTTATAACTTCAGTAAAATAATAATAAATAGTTTCGTCAATATCTTGGATACCTAAAGTAAATGGTTTAGCCGTATCATTTTTAAGACTTAATTGTTCACCTCTATTAATTTCTCCATTATTGTTAGGATTTCCTACGGGTTGAAAACCCGGTCCTCCTTGTTGATAGGGTTCCTGTTGAGAAATGCTAATTTCTCTTTGGGTTTTAGGTGTAGGTTTTCTATTTGCCATTACGGTCTTTCTTTAGTTAAGTTTACTTTATCTGCAGGTATGTAATGAGCCACACAATTTATAGATACGTTATATCCAAAATTTTCTAAGCCGGGGTTAAGTGGGTTAACAGCATATGGATAATCTGGGTCTTTACCTACAAATAATTGGTTATTAAAAGATTGTTCTATTTCATAATAATCTTCATAATACATAACTATATCTCCTAATTCTGGGTTAACATTAGCTTCTACCAAATCATCTCTTAAAAACCCAAATGTAAGAGTTCTTACATAATCTCTGCCTATGTCTGTATTTTGAAATGCTGGGTCTGTTCTTGTAATTCTACAATTTAAAATAGTAGGTTCAGTATAATATCTGTAACCTGTAGATTCACCATAAATGTTAGAGACTGTTTTTTCTAAATTAACTTTATAAAGCACGCATTGTTGAGACATTACGTTGCCTAACAGTTCTCTGTTAACTTTTCTTATTACAGAAACATCTC
>Ga0214923_10004668_pt1 | contig 16392 bp, 8 predicted proteins | sample LL1510_MetaG_FD_177993 | JGI IMG/M metagenome (GOLD analysis project Ga0214923, IMG submission 177993) | Freshwater microbial communities from Lake Lanier, Atlanta, Georgia, United States - LL-1510 | ecosystem: Environmental > Aquatic > Freshwater > Lake | place: USA: Georgia | collected 2015-10-15
CGGTTTCGTGAATGCTCGGCACATTCGAGGAGCGCGCTGCGGCGACTTTTTCGCCGGCAACTTCCGCTGCGCCCGATCGCTTGCTCGCCGACTCCGCCATGGTGGGCATCGGTGGTCTACTAGCGATCTGAGCCATCGCATTCTGCGAAGCCGAACTGACACTCGGTGTGCTACTCATAATTTTCTCCCAGACAATTCAGGGAAAAGATGCTCCAAATTACTTCAACAAGGCGAGAATCACATTGGGCTGCGCGTTAGCTTGCGAGAGCATCGCGGTAGCAGCTTGCTGCAGAATCTGAGTCTTTGTCAGTTGGGCGGTTTCGTTGGCGTAGTCGGTATCAACCACACGGCTGTTTGCAGAGCTGAGATTCTCGTAAAGCGCCGAGAGGTTAGCCAAGTTGTAGTTCAAACGGTTAACTTGGGCACCAAACACAGCGCGGGCGGAAGCTACTTCGTCAATTGCAGCGTCGATCTTCGAGGCCAATTCCTGGAAGTCCTCGGTCGCGGTGATCGCGCCATTGCCGTCTTCGTTGACGAACGGGTCGGAGAAAAGATCTTCGATCGCAGCGCCTTGGATCACATTCAGGGTTGCAACAGTCAGGGTATCGGTCGTACCTTCACCGGTTTGAAACACGAGGTTCTCTGGGGCGGCACCGTCACCGGCGCTGTTGCCCAACAAACTCGTGCCGTTGAAACGGGTACGCTCGGAGATGGCTTCAATTTCGGACTTCAGACCGTCCATTTCCAAGGACAGAAAGCCGCGCTGGCTGGTCGACAAAGCGGGGTTGCCACCCTGAACCGAAAGCTCTTTGAAACGCTGGAGCATGTTGGAGATTTCCGACAGTGCGCCTTCAGCAGTTTGCAGCACGCCGATGGCGTCGTTTGCGTTACGCATCGCAACCGAGGTGGAATTGATACTTGCGGTCAGCTTTTGGGAAATACCCATGCCAGCGGCATCGTCTTGGGCGCGGTTGATACGCGAACCAGAAGACAGGCGCTCAAACGAGACCTGCAATTTGTTTTGTGCCGCACCCAGGTATTTCTGGGCGGAAATCGAAGACATGTTGGTATTAAGTACGGATGCCATTTCAGTTCTCCAGTGAGCTTGGTTGATCAGGGCGTTTGCCCTCTGCACTGGGTAACGGTTAGTTTTTGAGTAATGTTTAGTGCGTGGGTCGGAGCGCGTTGAGTCAATGCGCGCAGTACCTTCTTAACGTGTTGATTCGTAAGCAGAAAAATTTTTTAAGTTTCGTTCCGAAGGAGTCTTAACATGTCGATGCCCTCATCAGTTTTGAACACCAACATCGCCTCGATCATCGCCCAGCGTAACCTCGCGGGTGCGCAGTCCTCGCTGTCTGTCTCGGTCGAACGCTTGTCTTCGGGACTCAGGATTAATCGCGCCAAGGACGACGCTGCCGGTATGGCGGTTGCGAGCGTTATTCAGTCGCAGTTGAAAATCGCGGGCACTGCACATCGCAACATCAACGACGCGATGTCGATGATCCAGACTGCCGAAGGCGCACTCCAAGAGACCTCATCGATGTTGTTGCGCATCAAAGAGCTCGCAACCCAGGGTGCAAACGATTCAATGTCTAAAGAGCAGTATTACTTCCTCGTGCAGGAAATGAAGCAGCTGATGGAGGAGTTGAAAAACACCGCAGGCCGTACGACTTTCAATGGCAATAATTTGTTGGGTGACTTCGACGCTAGCGAGCCCAAAGAGGGTGAGGTCGAGGGTATTCGTGGTACGCCGACAAAAGGTCAAAACGGCCCTTGGCAGTTTTTAAGTGGTGCAGGTAGCAACGACTTCGTCCAAATCGATCTGATTCCTATCTGGGCAAGCCGGGCTGAAGCACTCGACAAGAACCCTGCCGATGATGGTAAGGGCGGTGGCTATGGTGGTGGCTCGGTCAAAGTAGGCGCGCTGAATGCGCTCTATGTAAGAGTGGCTTTTCTCGCTGACCCGGATAAAGAAGGCATCCCCACCGGCGAAGGCTATGACTATTTCTCTAAGCCATTGAGCGACGTTATTGAAAATGATGGGGACCTGCCAGAAGATGCTCCGGACGTGATTCCTTCTGGGGGTACCTATGCTGACGCTGCCATAAGTTCCAACACACTATCGCTCAACCAGTTGGTCGACGACGCGCTTGTTCAAATCAACCAACATCGCTCGTACTTTGGCGCGTTTTACGGTCGTCTTGAGCACAACATCGCCAATCTGGCCGCTCAAACCGAAAACCTGACGGCTGCCTTGAGCCGTGTTCAAGATACCGACTACGGTGCAGAGACCTCGGCACTCACCCGTGTGCAAATCCTCCAGCAGGCGGCCACGGCGATGTTGGCACAGGCTAATGCGATGCCCAATGTTGTGCTGGGTTTGCTCAAGCAACAGTGATGAACCGGTGATTGTTTGCACCGATACTGCGTGAGGTCCGCAAACCGGCGGCTCTTGCGCCGGTGCCCTGAAAGCGTCGTCACCCCTTCATGGTGTCACGGCGCTTAACTTTTTTTGGAGGCTAGCCGTAGGCCTTTTGTGAGCGCCGAGGTTGCTGTATTTCCTGCGGGTGACCGGGGCGCTACTTAAAGGTGAATGGCTATGTCGACATCGTCGGTTTCTGGATCAGGTAGCATCATTGATGTATCGGGCATTGTGAACAGCCTGATACAAGTTGAGCAGCGTCCACTTGGCGCCATTAGCGCCAAAATCAGCTCGGCTAACGTGTCGATTTCAGCGATGTCGGATCTAAAGGCGGCTGTCGATGCGGCCTACTCTTCGGTCTCGGCGCTTGAAAGCGCCCAACTGCTCAGTGCCAAGACTGCAAGCCTTTCAGACGGTAGCGTGGCGCGTGTGACGGTGACCGATTCAAGCGCGGCAAGCTTGGGCGCTGTTTCGATCGCCGCAGTAAAGCTTGCCGAAGTCCAACGAAGCAAACTCGCCCTGCCTGGCGCCGCATCGCCCGATGCTCAGCTCGTACCCCTCGGCTCGGGCGTCTTGCACATTACCATTCCTGGCGCTTCAAGGCTTGTGAGCGACGATGGAAGCGGAAGTCTTTTTGATCCGGGCGAGATCAATATTGCCAACATGACGCTCGAGGAGGTCCGCGACCAGATCAATGAGAGCTTCGAGGGCAAGATTCGTGCCGACTTGGTCAACACAGGTATTGGCTCAGAGCCTTGGGTGCTGGTACTTACCGGGTCAAAAACAGGCGATAGCGCCAACTTTGACGTCCAATATGAAGGAAGTGCGGTTGCTGCCTTTCAAAATGCACAGTCAGCCGAGGCGGTGGTTGCAGGCATCACGGTGAAAAGCGAAACCAACAAGTTTCAAGACGCTATTCCTGGTGTGGAACTTAATTTGCTCAAAGCGCGCACCATGAATGGCATAACAGGTTCGTCTGATGTCACCTCCTTGCTCACGGTGTCAGACAACACGGCTGAAATCACCGCAAAGGTGAATACCCTGGCTGGCAGCTTCACAAGCCTGATCCAAAAGATTCGCACGCTATCAAAGCCCGGGTCTGAAACCTCCAAGCCTGGCCCCTTGGCATCGAACTCGGGCGTGCTCAGCCTTTCAGCGAGCATCATGGCCGCTTACGCAAGCGGCTTTCGGGTCACAACGCCAGGTGTCTTCACCGAAGCGGACGGCACGCTCATCGGCCGCACGGTGACGGTGTCCAGTGTGGACTACACGCAACTCAGTTGGGCGCATCTGGGCTTGGAGTTGAGCCGCGACGGTAATATCTCGGTTAACAGCTCGCGGCTTGCCACGGCCCTGGGTGGCAAGGTGGGCGAGGCGGTGGCGGGCGGTTTTACGTCCGAGTTAAAGACCGTCCTCGATAGCTTCCGTGGTCCGTCGGGCTCGATGCAAACCGTGCTCGACAGCATGCGAAACAATGTGACGAGTCTGCAAAAAGACGCCGAAAAAGCGCAGGCTCGCGTTGATCGCATGCGTTCGATGTACCTCACCAAATACTCCGCCCTTGATGCTAAATTAGTGTCCATGCGTCAACAAAGCAGCAATGTGCAGTCGGCCTTGGCAGGTTTACGTGCCTGATGAACGGCTTGCCGCAAGGCTTTTGGGGCTGATGGCCGCATCGGCTCACCTTCAATCAACCGAGCTTTTTTAGTCCCTATGCGCGCAGCGCGAGCCTATCAAAATGTGGGACAGCACACTGCTGTGATGTCGGGCGACCCCATCGACTTGGTCATTCTGCTCTACGATAAATTGTTGCAGCGCTTGCGCGAAGTGAAGGCATCGATCGATAGGGGCGAGATCAGTGGTCGGGGCGAGGCCTGCGGTAAGGCGATTGAGTTGATCGAAAAGGGCCTCATCGGCTGCCTGGATATGAATCAGGGCGGCGTCATTGCCTCACAATTGCGTGCCCAGTACGGGCGCTGGATGAGCATGATTCTGCGATGCAACTTGTCAGCCGATTTGGCCTTGCTTCAAACCATCGAGGCAGAGGTTAAGGATATTCTTTCGGCCTGGCGTGAGCTTAAGGCGGGCCGCGGGAGCATGAGCGCAGCCTCCTAGGCGCAAGTGCCGTGGCAAGCAAACTCCTTGCGATCGACGCGATTCAAGCTGCGATTGAGGCTTATCGAGCCGGTGAGCGCGACAAGGCAGTCGATTGCCTCAAGCGTTCCACGCTTGCCCTACCGACCCTGCGCGAACCAAGCGCTGCTGACCAGATCTCCTGCGAACCGATCCTGCGCGAAGCTGGTGTCCATGGGGGTGATTCGCTGCCATGCTGGCACGACCCCTTGCCCCATGAGGCTGATACCAAGCGCAAAGGGTCATTTTTTTACTGGCGTGCGCTGCTCGCTTACAGCTGCAAAGCGTACCGTCAGGCCCATGCTGATGTGACCCTGGCATTGGTTTTGGCACCGGGCAATGCCCAGATGCTGGCGCTTAGTGCGGAAATCTTCAAAGCCCTGGGCGAGCTGTCAGCGGCCATTAACGCCTATGAAGATGCGCTTGCGCTAGCGCCCTCGAGGGTGGCCTGGCGCTATAACCTTGCGCTTTGTTTTGAGGCAAGCGAGCAATGGGCCAAAGCCATCGTTGCTTATGAGGCTGTGCTTGCAAAAGAGCCCAAGCATGCAGCCGCACTCAACCATTTGGCGCTCTTATTCAACGATGCAGGCGATCCTGCAAGCGCGCAGGCGCTTTGGACGCAGGCCCTTCACAACGATCCGCAGGATGTGGCCGCAAGGCTGAACCGCGCGCTCCTCTGGCTTAGCGGCGGGCAGCACAAGCAAGCGCAAGAAGAGCTCGAGAAGCTAGTTGATGCCTCACCCCAACAGGTGCGGGCGCTGATTGCCTTAGGCGGGCTGCATGCGGCCGGTAAAGCGCCCGAGCTTGCCCGGGGCTATCTGCAAGCGGCCTATGCGCTTGCGCCTGGCGAGCCCTTCTTGCTGGGCCAACTGATGATGTGCTGCCTGCAGTTGGCCGAATGGCACGAGCTGCCCCGATATGAGCAAAAACTTTGCGAGGCGATGGCACAAGGCGAGCCTGCCTGCACACCCTTTAGTCTCTTGGCGCTTGCCGATGAGCCGATGTGGCACTTACAAGCGGCTCGAGCTTTCTTAGCGCGCCAAGCACCCCGAATCAAGACCGCTGTGCAAGCCGCGCCGCAAGGTGAGACGGTACCGCGCAAGGCGCACTCAGGAAGGATCAAGCTTGGCTACTTTTCCTCAGATTTTCATGAACATGCCACCGCCTACCTGATTGCCGAGCTTATCGAGACGCACGACCGCGCACAGTTTGAGGTTTTCTTGTTTTCTTATGGCAAAACAACCGACGATGCGATGCAGTCAAGGCTCAGGCAGGCGGCTGATCACTTTATCGAGCTCGGCACATGGAGCGATCGCGACATCGTGGCACTTGCCAAGCGGCTTGAGATTGAACTTGCCGTTGACTTAAAGGGCTATACCTACCTCTCAAGGCCCATGTTGTTTGCAGCGCGTCTTGCCCCGGTGCAAGTGAGCTACCTGGGCTACCCGGGAAGCTTGGGTTTGCAAACGATGGACTATGTGGTGGGCGATCAGGTTGTTTTTGGCGCTGATTGGGAAAAAGAAGCCTACCCTGAGCAATGGGTGCGCCTGCCAGGCAGCTATCAGGTCAATGATGCCTGCTGGCATGCCGATGCGGCGATTGCGCAAGCCTGTGCCGGTGATGAGCGAAAGCACCAACGCATGGCGCATGGCCTTGACCCCCAAGGCCTGGTTTATTGTTGCTTTAATAACACTTATAAGATTTCGCAGGCGGTTTTTGACGACTGGATGGCGATCTTAGAGGCCCTGCCCGCCAGCCAATTATGGTTGCTGCAGGATAACGAGCATGCCATGCAGCAATTGCGTCGCCACGCCCGAGCGCGGGGCATTGACGCGCAACGGTTGGTGTTTGCGCCGCGGCTTTCGCGAAGCGCGCACTTGCAGCGTCACGGCCTTGCCGATGTGTTTTTGGACACTTTCCCCTACAACGCCCACACCACAGCGAGCGATGCCTTGCGCTGTGGGCTGCCATTAATCACCCGCAAGGGGCAATCGTTTGCCTCGCGGGTGGCGGCAAGTCTGCTTGAGGCCTTGGGTATGGGCATGCTTGTGACGCAGACGCGCAGCGATTACCTGCGCCTTGCCATTGCCCTGGGGCAAGACCCGGTGCGACTTGCGATGTGTCGCGACGGGCTTGCCAAGGCCCTGGCTCAACGCGAAGTGTTTGCTGCAAATGGGGTGCGAGCCCCGCTTGAGGCCGCCTACCGCTCAATGGTTGAGCGGGCGCGCGCAGGCCTTGAGGCTGCGCCCATCGATGTGGATGCGCATGGTGTCGTGCGGATTCACGATGCGGGCGCGAATCACGACACCCAGCCTGCTGCCCCCTGGCCTGCAGCCCCCTGAGTCAGGCGAAAGATTAAGCCTTGGGGCAAGAATATTCATGCATACTTTAACGCCTTATGAACACCATCCCTAGCCTTGGCCCCGATGCCAGTATCTCGCCTCGAACGGGGTCGGCAAGCCCACAGACCCCCGCACAGCAGCGCGCCGACACCGCGCCCGCGGTCATTGCCGATAGCGCAGCGGGTGCCGATCCCGGGGTCTTGCTCAAAATTACCCCGCCCGTGCAAAGCCGCCAAGGCGATCCATCAGTTATGGGTGATGCAGGCGGCTTGCCATCAACCGAGGCCCTGGCCCAGGCGCTTGCCCGCGACTTAACCGGGCCTATCGCCTCCTCGGGCGAGCAGGCAGACCTTGCGATTGCCAAGCGGATCAGCGAGGCTTTCGCTGCCTTGCCCGTGGAAGTGCAAGAGGCTATCAAACAAGCCTCAACGCCTGCGATTGCCCACTTGCTGCGCCTGGCTGCGATGACCGCACCGGGGATTCGCGACGCGCCTGCGCATATTCTCGATTCGCCCGGGCCGCTTGCTGAGCAACCCGAGCAGGCAGCACAAAAACTGCACCAGATCCTGCGCGATGCGCCGCCTTTTCAGCTCGCGCGCTTGATGCGCGAGGCGCTCGTGGCTGACCCGAGCGCGCAGGGCGCCCTGATGCGCAGCATGCTTCAGCAAATGACTGCGATGCGCGCAAGCGTTGCGGCGACCTATGGAGGCGCAGCCGGAGCGACATCTGGAGGCGCAGCCGGAGCGACATCCGGCGAAGCCTCGGGAAATGGTAAGGGCGCTGTCCAAAGCTCGGGGGCGCAGGCCGCTGCGGCCGCGCAGGCGGGGGGCTTAAGCCAGGTGCTCGATTTGCTGATGGGCGAGGCAGGTGATGCCCCAAGTGCCAGCTTTCAAAGCATTGGGCCGCTTGCTAGCAGCCGCGATGGGGCAGGGGGCTTGAGCGCAGGCCAGCGCGGTGCCGATGGTGCAAACACTGCCAATGGCCAGGGCACAGCTTTCGGCCAGGGCACAGCTTTCGGCCAGGGCACAGCTTTCGGCCAGGGCACAGCTTTCGGCCGGGGCGCCTTGGTCGCTCAGCAAGGCAACCCCGCTTCGGGATCGGCGCTGATGACCCCTGCTGCCGATGAGGCTAGCGCCTTACAGCAGTCGGGCCCCGGTACGGGCGCAACTCCGGCCCAGGCGGTGCAAGGACTTGCAAGCGCCGCAGGTCATGGCGAATTTTCAGATTCAGCTTCGATGAACAATGCCTCGATGCTTTTGTCCCCGCAGCAAGGCGCCCAAGCGCTTCGCGATGGCCTGAAAATTCTCATGGACGGGCGCCTGATCTGGCATGGCCAGTTCACCCCGGGTGTGCCCATGGCCATGGAGCGCAGCGATGCCTGGCGTGCCGATCGCGACGCCGTGGGCGGCATGCAAAAGGGTACGGCCCTGCGCTTTCGTTTGAGCCTGCCCCAGCTTGGCGAGATTGAAATCCGCGCGGTGGGCTTTGGGGGCCAGGTTTCGGCGCGGGTGCACGCCCACCCGGCTGTTGCCAGCACGCTTGCGCAGGCCTTGCCCGATCTTGAAGCGCGCTTGCGCGCCCATGGCTTAGCAGGCGCGCACGTCGCGGTGGAGCCGCACTGAGATGGCAGCGTCTGATCGCTTGTTTGCCAAACCCCCGCCCCCGGGAAGCCAAAGGCCGCAAGCGGTGGCCCTGGCCTACGAAACCCATGCGGTGGCACCGCGTGTGCTTGCCAAGGGCGAGGGATTGATTGCCGAGGCTATGCTCGCAAGGGCAAAGGCGCTGGGCGTGCCGCTTAAAGCTGAGCCCGAAATGGTAAGCCTTTTGATGCAACTGCAGGTGGACAGCTACGTGCCGCCCGCGCTTTACCAGGCGGTGGCAGAAATCCTTGTGTGGGCTTACACGCTTGATGGAAGCTTGCAGGCCCGCCAGCAACCAACGGCCGATAGACAAACCGAACTTTGAGCCGCGCAAAAATCTGTTGGCAAACTTCTATCGTTTGAACGTCGTTTGCCAGAGGTCGATAGAAGATTGCAGGGGTCGATGAAAGTTTGCAGGGGTCGACGAACTTTGCCAAAGGTCGATGAAACCTACACCTGCATATTCATCACTTCGCGGTAACTTTCAACGAGGCGATTGCGCACCTGCACCATGCCCTGCATCGCAAGCGATGCCTTTTGAATCGAAATCATCACGTCTTCAAGCGAGACCTTATCGTCGCCCAGCTGGTAGGCCTGCGCTTTTGACTGGGCCGTTTGCTGCGCATCGGACACACCGCGTACCGCATCCTTAAGCAAGGTCTGAAAGTCGAGTCGCTCGCCCGAGCCCGAAGTGCCATTGGCAATGCCGCCTACGCCGCCAAGACCCGCTGCCCCGGCGACTTGGTCGGCGGCGCTTGCAGCGTTGCGTGCATGGATCATATTGGCGCGCGCCACGAGATCGCGCATGCGCGCCATGACCTCATCTGAACTTAAGCTCTGAATTGCCATGGGAAAGTGTCCTGTCTGCTTAGCGCTGTCTGCGTATCGGCTGGGATTGCCAGCCCAAACAATTTACCACCGATACGCCTCAGCTTCGGTGACATCTACGCCGTATATTATCTTGGTAAGGTCGCTATTTCAAGCCCCAGCAACATTCTTTTGCGAGCAAAAACAAGGTGTTGAGACCGGCGAAAAAAAAATTCTCCTAGGCCTAAACATTTTACGACTTATCGCCGTTAGCCATCCTAGGAGAGGTTTATTTTGACTTTAAGCAAACCAACTCAGATGTGGCATCGTCCTGCGAGTCTGCGTCGGCAAACGGCGGGTCTGTCGCTTCATCAGTATTGGTCCAAAGTTTCAAAGTTTAAGGTCTGTACTTGTTAAAATTCGCTGGGGCTAACATAGCCCCCTTGCCTGTTTGTTGAGCCAATTTTCGGCGGAGAGTTCAATGTCATCGTCCACTTACGCGATCGCAGCCCTTACCACGGCGGAAATCCGCCTTCTTACGACAACCGCGATGGCCGCGCTTAACGGCGACGAAGTTCGTCAGTTCAATGCGCTGAATACCAATCAAATCCCGGTGCTTGATACGGCGCAAATTGCTGCGATTTCAACAGCGGGTTTTTCGGGTTTGGTGGCAGCCCAGATCAGGGCGTTTGATGCGACCGCTCAGTTGCCTTTCATTGAACCGGCAGATATTGCGGTGCTTCCCGATTTTGTGATCGCCTCGATCACAACATCACAGATTCCGAACCTCACGACCGCGCAAGTTCAAACAGGCCTGACCACCACCAATGTTGGTTTGCTGACCTCTAACCAAACGGCAGCGCTGCTCACCACGCAGGTTGCTGTACTTGACTCGCAAGATCTGGCGCGCTTGAGTTCCACCGCGCTTTCGGGGCTTTCAACCGCCGCCGTGGCCTTGCTTACCACTGCACAGTTGGCAGCCATTGGCGGCACCGAACTGCCGGGGATTCAAAGCGCGGCAATTGCGGCGCTCAACACGGCCCAGGTCGTTGCGATTTCAAGTGCAAATTTCTCTGGTCTCACCTCACAGCAAATCAGTGCGCTCACCACGGTGCAAGTGCCAGTGATCGAAACGATTGATGTTTCGGTATTGACCAGTGGGCAACTGCAAGGACTCACGACCGATGCGGTGCAAGCGCTCACCACCGCACAAATCGCTGCAATCTCCCGTACTGCAGTCCAGGGACTCACCACCGATGCGATAGCGGCGATTACGACGAGTCAGATTACGGCAATCACGCCTGATACCTTCGCTGGGCTGAGTCTGACCCAAATTCCGGCGATTGAAACGGGAGATTTGGCACTTGTCAGCTCATCGCAACTGGGCGGGCTTAGCGCAGATCGGGTGGGGGCCTTTACCAGCGTGCAAATGCCTGCCTTCTCAGAGTCCGGGATAAAGGGTCTGTCAACGGCAGGTATTCAACAGCTGAGCCCCACAAAGATTAAAGAGATTGATCCTGACACCTTTGTCGGGCTAACCTCGCTGCAGATCGGGGCCTTTTTGACCACCCAGGCTGATGTGCTCGATACGGCCGATATTGCTGCGATTTCGGCAACAGCACTGCCGGGGCTAACTTCCACCTCAGTCTCGGTCTTTGATACAGCGCAAATCAACGCGATTCAGATCACAAATATTACGGGCTTGAGCACCACCGTTGTCGCGGCGCTGCGCACCGATCAGGCGGCTGTCCTATCAGAGGTGAGCGGTTACGCTTTCTTGAGTTCGCAGCTGGGTGCCTTGGGTTCGCATCAAGTGCAGGTGCTTTCCTCTGGTTTTGTTCGCGCCCTCTCAAGCACGGCCGTGGCAGGCTTTAGCGCCAGCAATATCGTCGGCCTTACCACAGCGCAGGTTGCTGCCCTCTACCCTGGGGCTGTCGGCGGTTTGTCATCGAGCGCTTTTGCTGCGCTCAACACCGCGCAAGTTGCAGCGCTTGATGCGTCTATCTTCTCTGGTCCTCAGGTCGATCAAGACCAGTGGGGTGCGCTCACCTCGCTTCAGGCGCCCGGGATTGAGACGGCCGATCTTGCTGTTTTGGGCAACAACGCAGGCGTTGGCTATTTAAGTGCCTCAGCTGCCGCAGCGCTCACAACCACACAGGTAAGCACACTTGGCTCCCGTTTTATCAGCGGGCTCACAACGGCGGCAGTTGCCGCGCTCACCACAGCGCAAATCGTTGCCCTCACCGAGGTGGCCGTGGTCGGCTTCACGACCGCGCAAATGGTGGCGCTTACCAGCACGCAAATTGCAGCCATCGAAACAGCTGACTTGAGGGCGATGTCTCACACCCAGCTTGCTGCAATTGACGCTGCTGATTTTGCAGTGCTCAATTCAGCCCAAGCGGTAGCCCTGCAAACCATTGATTTGGATGCCTTAAGCACCGCTCAACTGGTGCAAATACCGGCTGCCTCAATTGCTGCGCTCGATTCGATTCAGTTGGGAGCGCTTGGTACCCAGGATGTGGCTGCGCTCACAACGGCGCAGATCCAAGCGATCACGTCGGCCAATATTGCTGATCTAAGCTCTTCCCAGGTGCAAGCGATCACAACCGCTGGCATTGCAGCGATGACAACGGCACAAATCCGTGCGATCCAGTCTGCCGATTTCGCAGCACTGACCACAAATCAGTTGCAAGCAATCACCTCGGCAGGTGTGGCGGTGCTGACGGCCAATCAGGTTGATACGCTCTCAACGGCTGAGGTTGCCTTACTGTCTTCGGCGCAGGTTGCAGGGCTCACCAGCGAGGGGCTAGGCTCGTTTGACACCGCCCAGGTTGCTGCTTTCACGGCCACGAATGTTTTGGGGCTAACCAGTGCGCAGTTGGCACTGATTTCTGCTGCTCAAGTGGTGGGTTTTGAGGCTGGCGATTTAGCGATTTTGAGCGCTGCCCAAGCGGTTGGCTTTACCACGGCGTCGATTGCCGCATTGCATACCGCCCAACTTGCGGCGATTACCACGTCTGCCTTTGCTGGGCTTACAACCGCCCAGATTCAAGCCATTGAATCTGGCGACATTTACGGGCTCACGACAGCGCAGGTGCAAGCACTCAGCACCGCCCAGGCAGCGGCACTTTCCTCATCTCAAATCGCTGGGTTCAGCACCACACAGGTGCAGCAACTTGAGACGGTCGATCTGGCGGCCTTTGGCGCGAGTCAATCCGTTGGTTTGAGAACAGATCAGGTGGCGATTCTCTCAACGGCTCAATTTGTGGCCCTCACCACAACGGCACTTGCAAGCCTCACGACCGCTGCGATTGCGGCGCTTTCTACAAGTCAGATTCTAAGTCTTGCTGACACGTCAATTACCGCACTGACCACAAGGCAGGCGCAGGCACTCACAACGACCGCCATCAGCGTCTTGACCACCGCACAAATCCCGGGTGTGGGCACCGACGATATTGCAGCCTTCTCAAGCACCCAGTTGTCGGTGCTATCGACCAGTCAGATTCCCGTGCTCACGACGGCCCAGATCAATGCGATTGAAGCGGTTGATATCAATGCCTTCACGACCACCCAGATTCAGGCCTTGACTTCCGCTCAGATCCCTGCGATCACCACGGCCCAACTGGTATTGCTTGATCCCGCTAAGGTCGCCATCATTAACGGTGATATCAATGCAATCACCACGGGGCAAATTGCCGAACTCACAACCGCGCAGATCGCAATCTTGACCACGCGTCAGATCCAGGCGATTTCAACCAACGAAATTCCGGCGCTCACCACAACTCAGGTGCCGATTTTTAGCACCGCACAGGTTCAGGCCTTCACCACCGCCCAGATTGCCGCGTTTGAAACCCGTGACTTTGCGGCGTTCACCACCACACAGCTCTTAGTCATTGAAACGGTTGATATCGGTGCGCTCACCACGGCTCAGGTCTTGGCGATTGGCACCACCAACATCAGTGTGTTGAGCACTGCGCAAATTGCAGCACTAAGCTCGACCAACATCCAGGGCTTGAGCGACACGCAAGTGTCTTTGTTGACAACCGCGCAGGTTGCTGCAATCGAAACTGTCGATCTTCGGGCCATGACCTCAACGCAGTTGTTGGGGCTTACGACCGCTGCGGGTGCGATTCTTTCCAGTGCGCAAATGGCTGCGTTCACATCGGCCAATATCAAAGGCATCGACAGCGACGTCTTGCCGCTTTTAAGCACCGAGCAATTGCAAGCCATCAGTGCCGGTGTGGTTGGCGGCATGACCACCGCACAGATTCAATTGCTCACCACTGTGCAGGTTCCTGCCCTTGAAACAAGCGATGTCGCCGCGCTTACCACGAGCCAGATACCGGCACTTACCACCGCCCAAGTTGCGGTGATTGAGGCTGCCGATATTGCCGTCATGAGTTCGGTGCAAATAGGCGCACTCACGACCACGCAGACCGCTGTCTTGCAAAGCGTGCAGATTGATGCGTTGACCGCAAGCAATATTGCGGGTCTTACGACGGATGCGGTTCGACTTTTAAGCACGACGCAGATTCCGGCGCTCAACACCAGAAATATTGTCGGGCTAAGCCTTACACAGTTGGATGTACTGACAGCGCCTCAAATGGGTGCGCTTGAGTCGACCGATTTGCGCGCACTCACGCTCACGCAATTGGGCAGGCTCTCGGGTACGCAAATTGGAGGGCTGAGCACCTCGAATATCGCAGGTTTTTCGCCCAGCCAGATGGGTGCGCTCAATACGGCACAAGTTCAAGGTATTGAATCGCAAGACTTTGCCGCACTCAGCCTTGAGCAGATTGCTGCCATCGATTCCACTGACTTTGCGGTGCTCACCACGGCTCAGGTCGCAGCCTTCACCACCAGCAATATCCGAGGCTTGGGGTCGGATGATTTGTCGGTGTTTAACACCGCGCAAGTTGCAGCGATTGAGTCGCAAGACATTCGGGCGCTCAATTCCACACAGCTGAGCGGCCTATTGAGCACCCAGGTTGTGACCACCACCAACCAAACGGCGGTGCTCACCACGGCGCAAATCGCGGCCATTGAATCCTTCGCGGTGCGGGGGTTGAGCACAGCGGTGATTCAGGCGCTCACCACCACGCAATTGGATGCCTTCACCGCTGCCAATATTCCTGGCTTGCGACCGGTGCAAATGGGTGCGCTCACCACGACCCAATTGCAGTCGCTCACAACTGCAGATTTCGCGCTGCTCTCGGCTGAGCAGATCGGCGGTATTCCCACCGCAAATGTGGCCTCGATTCGCACAACACAGGTGGCTGTGTTGAGCACCGGCGCCATTCGGGGGCTGCTGCCTGAGCAAATGGCAGCGATCAGCACCAACCAGGTTCAGGCCTTCAGCGTTGCGAGCTTCTCTCAGTTCGATGCTGCCCAACTGGGTGGGCTCACCACCTCAGGTGCCTCGGTCATCACGACTGCTCAGTTTGCCGAGATCCGTGCGAGTGCGATTGAGGGGTTCGGGACAGCGTCAATCCGAGCACTGAACACCAACCAGATTGTTGCGCTGAACACGGCCTCGATTCGCGGCTTGACTTTTGCGCAAATGGGTGCGCTAAACACCGCGCAGGTGCAGGCCATAGAGTCAGCAGACTTTGTTGCACTATCAAGTCTGCAATTCCGTGGGCTCACCACAAGTGCCGTTAGCGCGCTCACAACATCGCAAATTGCATCCTTGAGCGTTTCCACGGTCAATGGGCTTGCGACAGCCTCCGTTGCATCGCTCAATACAAACCAGGTGGCTGCCTTTACCACCGCCAATATCAAGGGTTTGACGGCTGATCAGCTTTCATCGTTCAACACGGCGCAGATCCAGGCGATTGAAACGCAAGACTTCAATGTGTTGAGCAGCATCCAGCTGGCAGGACTCACCACGGCGCAGGTGGTGACCACAACCAATCAGGTGGGCGTCTTAACGACCGCGCAAGTCGCGTCGTTTACAAGCCTGAACTTGCGCGGTCTGGCCACTGCGACGGTGGCGGCGCTGACCACAACCCAGGTTCAAGCCCTGACCACGAGCAATGTCCGTGGTCTTCGCCCGGATCAGTTAGCTGCGCTTAATACAACGCAGGTTCAGGCTATCCAAACTGCCGACATCGAATCGCTTTTAAGCCTCCAGGTGGGCAGCTTTACGACGTCTCAGGTTCGTGCCTTTACCACCGCGCAGATTGCAGCGCTTAGCTCGGTGAATGTGAAAGGTCTGAACACGGCACAGATTGGCGTGCTCAACTCGACCCAGCTTGCAGCTTTGAGCAGTGAGGATATTGCCGCGCTCGGTACCGATAAGTTGGCAGGTATTAGCGATGCAACCTTATTGAGCACGGCGCAAATTGCGGCCTTTGCCAGCACCAACGTTGCAGGCTTAAGGACAAGTATTGTTGCTAGCCTCACGAGTGCTCAAATTGCGGCTTTGAGCACGTCAAATATCCGTGGGCTTTTGGCCTCGCAAATTGCGGTGCTCGACACGGCGCAAGTGCAAGCGATCGAAACGGCAGATGTTTCAGTGCTCAGTAGCTCGCAATTGGGTGCCTTCAGTACCCGACAGGCGGCAGTCTTCACGAGCGCACAGCTTGCCGCGCTCTCAAGCGTGACGATTCGTGGGATCACGACCGCAGCGATCGCTGCCCTGGGTACGGCGCAGATTCAGGCGCTCACGACAGCGAACATCAAAGGTTTGAGCCTCAGTCAGGTTGGTGCGATCACGTCTAACCAAGTCAGCGCGATTGAAACCCAAGACTTAAGTGTTTTGAGCGCCAATCAGGTCAATGCGTTTAGCCTTACGGCTTCCGTAGCCCTTACAAGCACCCAGGTTGCAGCACTCGATGCCGGTGCACTATCGGCGGCGCGGCTTGCCGTACTCACAAGCGGTCAAATTGCTGCCTTGAGTTCGGGTGATATTGCATCGCTCATCAGCCAACAGACTGCAGGGTTTACAACGAGTGGTGCGCAGGCCTTAAGCACGGCGCAGATTCGTGCCTTGCGAAGTACAGCGCTTGCAGGGCTGACAACCTCAGCCGTGGCGGTGCTGAGTACG
>Ga0214923_10004670_pt1 | contig 16386 bp, 19 predicted proteins | sample LL1510_MetaG_FD_177993 | JGI IMG/M metagenome (GOLD analysis project Ga0214923, IMG submission 177993) | Freshwater microbial communities from Lake Lanier, Atlanta, Georgia, United States - LL-1510 | ecosystem: Environmental > Aquatic > Freshwater > Lake | place: USA: Georgia | collected...
AGGCGGCGGGGGGTTCAGATACTTGTTGTACAAAGGGCTCAATCTTCGGTTTGAACAGTGAAGGAATGTAGGCTTTTATCAATAAATATCCGAGGGCTAGAGCGGCTAAACTAACGAGTAAATTGACCAGCATTTATAAGTATCTGGTGCTATATATGAAAAAAACATGCCGAACTTAGCGGCACATGACGTTCCCGTTGATACTTATGTTCCAGGCGGGAATACTCGCCTTCACAGTATGTTCCTGGCGTACATAACTCAATAGGGGATATTCTTCTACAGAAATAACATTGATTGGAGTCCAATCCGCAGGCATGACTTCTATTGTCTCTGTAACAACTGTCCCGTCAAGTACTCGCTTTAACACGCGCCAACAGAGCCATGTATCATCTGGAAATAACATGCCCATATACTGTCCCGCGTCATATATATAGATTGTCTGCTCTGAAGAACTTTCTGTGGTATTTTCTGTGCTATGTGTCCATATACAGCTCATACTATCCTATAAAATATAGAAGGGGCATGTTTAACCCATGAAAATTGACGGATTAAAGCCCCTATATATTACTATAATAATGCCACCGAAATCACATAAGCCCACTGTTCAAGTAGTCCTTTTAACACAGAAGGCCGAAGTGAAATCTGCCTCATTGGTAACCGCTGTAGACGGTACTATAAATCTCGCCATGGTACAGGCCCTTATAAAGAAAAAGGAGACTATTGAGATACTGGGTTCTTATAAAAACAAGAATCAATATTTGTTCCTATTTGGTTATACAGCTGGAAAGGCGGGTACAGAGAATAAACATGAACTTCCGCCTCCGCATGATACGACACTATATTTTGGAGACATTGTGGTTATAGCTTCCAAAGATCCTAATAGCTGTACTACGCCGCATTCATTGAGTACAGCCGAGTATGAAACCTTTTATACAAGGGCGTTTGGCGGATTTGAAGAGCTGGATTCAGAAGAGGAAGAAGAGGAGGTAATAGTGGAAGAGGAGCCCGAGGTCGCAGAGGAAGAGGAGGAAGAGGAGGAAGACGATGGAGATGAGGAAGCCGAACAGGAGGGCGAAGAGGGGGGAGAAGATACGCCAGCCCCCATACAGGAAGTAGTGAAAAAGCGGACAAAACGCGGGGCTACTACAAATACAGTTGTGGTAGGTGGGGCGCAAGTATATTCTGCCTATCATCATGTAGCGGTAGATGATGAACTTGTAGGAGAGCCCTTTACTGCGGAATACAATGAGCACACGCTGTGTAGTCAAAGAAAACATATTCTTGGTGTATTGAAGGGTCTATTTAGCAAAGAGGACTTGACCGAAAAAGAGATACAGGAACTTGAGCGGTGTATATATAACGCTACGATAAACGCGGCGAACTATAGGCATATAGGTAAGGCGTGGTCACACCACCCCTTCGTGGAGTTATATAAAATGGTAGCAAAACACATAACAGTAAACTTTCATCCATCTTCTTATGTTGAAAATACAGAACTATTCTCAAAATATAAGGCTGGGGAAGTAACATTCAAAGATATTTCCGAAATGGATACCTATCAAATGTTTGAAGAGAGATGGAAAGATAGTTTCCTACAGCAACAGGTTCGTGAAAAGAGGCAACTAGAGGGGAATAAATCCATGGCGACGGATAGGTTTCTGTGTAGGTGTGGCAAGCGCGAGTGTACCTACTACGAGCTACAGACCCGCTCCGCTGATGAGCCTATGACAATATTTATAACATGCCTAGCGTGCGGAAAACACTGGAGGCAATAGTTCTAAAAAATAGTAGATGAATACCCCCCCGGCAAACACCGTATGTATCGGCGATAAATGTATTGTGCTAGATACGAATAAGCTTGTAGAGAATAATAAGACCAATCTACCGGATAAGTTTGAAGATGTTATGAGTAAACAAACGACATTTGTTGGAGGTAACGAGCGTTTTCCTATACTGGAACGTATTTGGGATATATATGCGGGGAAGGGTATAAGAACTGTTTTTGTTTCTGTAGGGGCTTCTGGAAGTGCCCTACCTGATCTAGAGATAGCAGAAAGCCTGGGATGCCCTCTTCACTGTGTGGCGCTTAATGCGAAGGAGGAGAGTGAGTGGAATGAAGTCGCAGGAATACTGAAGGAAAGAAAACGCGCAGGCGGCAGTGATTTTTCCGTGGGCTCAGAGATGAAATGGGTATTGCCGAAGAATCTGCGTGTACAGAATGTCTTGCCGTGGTGGTCAACGGGTACGATGGATGTATCAGGGGCCGTGCTTCGTACACAGAATATACAGGAGTATGCCGCAGAGATAGCTGCCAACATGAAACTAAAGGATAGTGTAACACGTATTGATTTACTGAAGGTTGACACGCAGAAAAGTGCCCCTGGCCTTGAACGCGGAATCTTGGGGGCAGTATTAAATGCCGGTTTCCGTCCGGCACTTGTTCTAGTTCGCTGGACAGATATGCCCGATGTCCATTTATCTGCTACACTTGCCGCTGGTCACCTTCAGAACAGCGGATATACGCTCGTGGCGAAGGAGGACAATAAGTTCCTCTATTATTTTTCTGATGAAGATATGTACCAGATTTGTAGTTGGGAGGGTATTATTGGTAAAAATCCCATGTTTAGCGAGATTGTGCATGCCGCCAATAGTCCCGTTTCCAATCCCAATTCAAAAAATAGGGAGAATCTATAGGAGGTGAATGTTGCCTATTATATCCCCTTTAGCAGAAAAGCGTATTCTATATGATACTATGCGCCGCAGTATAATAGGCCGCAGGTCATACTCTGACTCTATATTTAGTGGTCGTAGGCAAGCGCAAGTACCTTCTATACGTACACCTCCGAAGTCCAGCGAATCTTCCAGTTCTAGTTCTACACCTAAACATACATCAGCCGAAGAACTTCTCGTAAAGGCGTTTACTATATCTGCCTGTTGAGCGGTGGACAAATATGAAAACTATCGCATTGTAACTAGAACGCGATAGTTTTCATATTTCACGGTATATTAGTAGATGAGACATCCAAAAAAGCTCTGGATAATAGCCGCATGTGTCTCAATACTACTACTTATTATTTTATTACATTCTCAGGAGGGGTTTGACGACTATTTGGATAGCCTCTTACGAAATAGGGGATACAGCGGCGTAAAAAGGGAGCCATCCACCTCTTTACCCACTGATTCTACAGGAGCCTCAGACACACACTTTTGCCCCGATGGAACCGTTCGCGCCTCACATTTATATAATGATTGTAAAAGCCCTATGCGTACAGGCGACCCTGAACCCCCTGCCCTACTTTCCAGTACCTATTACTGTCCCGATGGAACCCTTAAATCTGAGCACAAATATAATAACTGTAGGGGGGAACTGTTATTTCCAGCCAGGCCTATAGATAATCCTTTTACGACAAGGGAACTCGCAGATGGACAAAAGTGTATACGTGACAATGACTGCTATTCAAAGGTGTGTTCAGGCGGCCTATGTAAAAGTGATAGGGGCGAAACTTATAGCCCTACAGGGTTTTATTATTGGTTTACGAGTTTATTTTGAGGCACACGCTGCTACGTAAAGTTTATGCTATATATAATACAGCATGAACTTTACATTTGGTATTATAACAACCGTAGAAACCCAGCGATATTTAGAGGCGATTATTGAGAGTATAAGAACCCTCAACATTCCAGCCTATGAAATCATAATCGTAGGAGGCAACTATTCCACCACGGATACACGTATAAAACATCTGCCCTTTGACGAAACGCGACTAAATAATCATATCACATTTAAAAAGAATATTATAACCCACTTCGCCTCCTATGAAAATGTTGTATATTTACATGACTATATAGGATTTGAATCCGGGTGGTATGAAGGATTTTTACGTTTCAATGAAGAATGTAGCGGCGATTGGCAGGTCGCGATGTGTATTCTTAAAAATATAGATGGCAGCCGTGGCATTGATTGGATGGGACTTCCAAATGACACCAAATATGGGAATGTCCTATTACCTTATACATATTTCAATCCGAAGGGAATGTATATTCCTGGAAACTTCTGGGTTGCCAAAAGGTCACTAATGGAGAAATATCCATTGAATATTCAGCTTCAGTGGGAGCAGGGAGAAGACATTGAATGGTCAAAGCGGGTTCTAGGTGGGGGAATAAACTCTACGTGGTTGCGTGAAAACTTTATGCGTATACCTATGGATGTAGAGGTAGATGAATCCGAATGTACAGATAAATATAGGATGAACACCCACTCCGTAGTAAGATACTTTAAAAATAAACCTACAAATGAGGCATTTCTAAAGGAATATGATGGGCATTCGGGTGACAACTCAAGGCCTATAGGATTTAAGAGGGAGGATTATGAATATTTGCTACGGCGGCCCTCTTAAATAATGAGCAAGTCCGAAAGACGCCAGTATTCAAACGTGCCATCGGGCATGGGCCGTTTAATAATAAATGGGAGACGACGCTGCTCTAGCTCCAGTTTTGCGATATCTAGAGGGGCAATAACGTAGTCAGGGACCGGAACAAATGGCCTCGCTCCTTCTGCCAACTGATTGGCGCGTGTACCAAGAATCTTTGTACGCTCGTAGACAGTTAAGAAGGGGGGGCTTTTGTGGCCTGGGTCAGTATCACCATCAGGCGGCGACACCTGTAAAGGTACATTAGGTATAACAGTATCGGCATAATCCATTATACTTTCCGGGTGGTATTTATATAGGATTTCAAAGGGGTCTTCCGTATTGGCGGCCACAGCCTCAGTATCTTCTTCCGCTACGCCGAGCAAATCGTCAGGAATATCTTCCACGTCGCCTACAATCCCAAAATCATTCTCTGTATCGGCCATTTCCTATATTGTATGGGGGAAATCTGTTTAAACAATTTTTCACAGGCCCCGCATTAAAATTGAGGGCTTATGGACATTGTGTACTAGTATAAATAGAATGACCACAATCGTAGATGATGTTTCTGTTTCTGTTCCTGTTCATGTTCCTGTAGATGATATAAAGGTATATGAGAGTTTTGATGACATGAATCTGCCTGAAGGACTTCTTCGCGGGGTATATGCAATGGGTTTTGAAAAGCCGTCTGCGATTCAACAGAAGGCGATTGTTCCTATTCGCGACGGCAAAGACGTTCTGGCCCAAGCTCAATCGGGTACAGGTAAAACGGGCACGTTTACTATTGGTTCTTTATGTAAAGTGGACCCTACTCTTCGTCAGATACAAGTCCTAGTACTCGCGCCCGTTCGTGAACTAGCACAGCAGATTGAGTCAGTAGCAAAACACCTCAGCAGTTATATGGGTATTTATGTATATTCTGCCACGGGCGGCACTCCTCTTCGTGAGGATATTAAGGCGATTGAGAAGGGCTGTCAGTTTCTTGTGGGGACTCCTGGCCGCATATTTGATTTGATGAATCGTAACGTGCTGTCGCGTGACAATATTCGTGTGCTTATATTTGACGAGGCCGACCAGATGTTAGAGGACCGTTTCAAGGAGCAGGTGATGTGTATTCTGGATAAGGGATTTCCTAAGTCTACTCAAGTAGCCCTATTCTCTGCTACTATGGATGAAAATGTACTAGATGTTGCCGCCCAACTACTTAATAATCCGGTAAAGATTTTAGTAAACGCCAACTCCGTGCCCCTTGATGGTATTAAAAACTTCTATGTAGAGCTGGAGCGGGAAGAATGGAAGTTTGATACCTTGTGCGACTTATATCAGCGGCTTACTATCAGTCAGGCGCTTATTTACTGTAATAAGAGGCAGAGAGCAGAATGGTTAGCAGAGAAAATGAGTTCACAGGGATTTCCAATCTCATGTATTCATGGTGAGATGGATGTAGAGGAGCGTAAACGTCGTATGACCAACTTTCGTAGTGGGGCAGTACGTGTACTCATAAGCACTGATTTGTTGGCGCGTGGTATTGACGTACAGCAAGTATCCCTAGTAATCAACTATGAACTGCCGGTTCAGAAGGAGAACTACATTCACCGTATTGGGCGAGCGGGGCGATTTGGTCGCAAGGGTGTTACTATTAATCTGATATGCCCAGAGGAAAAAAAGTCCCTTTCTGATATTCAGGAGCATTGGGGCATTAGCCTAGAAACTCTTCCTGACAGGCTTGACCAAATAACTATGTAACGGCTTGTGCCTCGCCGCCGCCGCTTCACGGTTCGCGAATATCATGTCTACAGATTGGACAATGAACATCCCTTGTAAACCAGGTGTCAATACACGTAGTATGAAAGCGATGGTCACATACATTAAGCGACCTCACCTCAGTGCCTGGATTCATAGAATCTTGGCAAATCGCACACTGTTCGTCTTCTGCATCTACTATTTCAATGCTAGTATTTTCTTGTATCTGTTGTTCTGTAGGGCGTACAATGACCGGCTCCATTACTCCCTGTTGGGGCACATGTAAACCCCCAAGTCCAGAAATAAGGCCAAATAAAGTATTTTCTATGTCAAGATCCCCTGTATTTCTGGGAATAAGAAGTTCTGTCAAAAGGCTATGTGATGTGCGTACAGTGCGAGGAGGAGGGTTGGGTGTTGGGCGAATAGTAACAGGAGGGGTGCGCGTTGTATAAAGTGTCCTAGGAGGTGGAGGGGGCGTTGACGGCTGTATAGTAGTAGTATTACTATTATTATAAGCATGCTGGCCGGCACTAAACAAATCAAATCGGCTGCGAACTCGTTCGCGAATATACGCCAGAAGATCCCCAACGCTTGTGAATCTCTGCGGCGCGTATAGAATATCAGGAAAATAGTTATGAAGATCATCTAAGAGCTGAACATCGTAGTGGTAAACATATCCACTCATTTTTGTATATAAGGGCTGTATGAAATTGAAGTTGCAAATTTTATAAACATGGTTATACATCCGCCATGAGTGACACAAGTAGTTCAGGGGGCGGCCTTGTCAACATGGGCCTTACATGCTACGGAAACGCAGTTATTCAAAACCTGCGAAACATACCGAAAGTACTATGGATTATGAAAGACGGGCATTATAATACTCTTCTCTATAAGGGTACAAAACTCTCATCAGAGCGTGAAACCAAACAGAATCTTACAAAGGCGTTCGCGGAAGTTGTACAACTTCTGACAAAGTGTAAATCGGGCCAAAGTGTGCGCCCAGGCCATCTCTGGTCTTCTCTAGTTCCCGCCGTGAAAGGTACTCTATATGAGCAGTTCGCCAAGAAAATGTTTCATGATGCCCACGAGTTCTTTCATCTTATTCTTGAGTGTATACATCAATCCACTATTCAAGATGTGGATATGAAAATCGTGCGACCTCCGCCGACGACGCCGCGTGAAAAACTCATTCACCAGGCATTGGAGAGTTGGCAAATGTATTTCTCCAAAGAGTATAGCCCTTTCGTCCATATATTCTACGGAATGTTTCACCAAAAGACTGTATGTGATAGCTGTAAAAATGTAACGCATCGGTGGGAACCATTTAACTCCTTGAAGGTACCTATCTCTTCTGAGCCCTGCGACATATTTAGGGCCTTGGGTGATGACCTGTCAAAGGAGGAGAAGATTGAAGAATATCAGTGTGATGCCTGTGGCCCCCCTAGAAAGACAGTGACGCGCTACGCTAATATTTGGAAAATGCCACAAGTACTTGTTCTAAATCTGAAGCGGTTTGTGAATAACGGCCAAAAGATTAATACGCCTGTTATGCCCGTGCCGCTTACAAAGATTGACATGTCCCCCTATTATTCTGAAGATTCCCCTGAGCGCGTTGTAGGGGAATGCGATTATACCTTGCGCGGCACGGTGGACCACCATGGAGGTTCTACGGGCGGACATTACACCGCGCAAAGTCGCCACTGTGAATCCAATGTGTGGAATGTCTACGACGACGAGTCTGTACAGCCGTGTACTGCCCCTAGCTTCGGCAGCTCAACCTATATGCTGTTTCTAGAAAAGGCATAAATAGTACCGGCGCCTTATATATAGAAGAAATGCCAGGCACATATCTTACAAAATACAGCGTAGGTGTCTGTATCCCTTGTCACGCGCCCAATGTGAAATATCTACGAACCTGCCTTCAAAGTATAGAACAACAGACCGTAAAACCCGATTTCGTGGCTATCAGTATTTCTGGAATCGCATATACGCCATCTTTTTCCAGTAAATCCTTTCCCATATATATCACTACTTCCAATGAGGCGGCATGCGCAGCTACCAATAGAAATAGGGCTGCTAGCCTTATCGCCACTTTAACCGATGTTATCACTTTTTTTGACGCGGACGATATAATGCATCCACGGCGTATAGAGTTTATACATCACCATTTTATGTACGAAAATATAGATATTCTACTACACTCTACACAAGTACATAGTATTCGCGAGATACAGGGAAGGGATTTATCCGAACTACCCTGGAATGGCCTAACAGGAAGAATATATACGGACCATTTTATTACAGGCCGCGACAGTGTATGTGGCCGAGTATGGTTTGACGCAGAAAAGGTTCTGGGAGATAAAGAACACCCGAGACATCTTGGAACATGCGGGCATGTAACATGTAAAACTTCTGTCTGGGAAAAAGTGAAAGTTCCAGAGAAGTTCGGGCCGTATGGAGGAGAGGATTCCGAATATGTATATCGTATGTACACGGAAGGCTATAAACTCGGTTTTACAACAGATATTCTCTCGTGGTATATACAATCTCGCGAGGCAGTTACCACGCTCCCTATCCCTTTCGCCTATTCCATACCAGACGAATATGTTGTTTCTTCCGTGCCAGAGAAAGTGCGAGATTTTTCCGAGGTGATTCCAGGGACCCGTTCCAACTATACCTATGGGCCAGGAGAATATGAAGGATATTTACAACAATATCGCGAATCCAGATTCGCCCATACAAAGAAAAAGGGGGGGTGGGATTGTCTACGCCATTATGAAATATTGGCCTCAGGATGTATACCTGTGGTAGAGAGCCTACAGGATATTCCTCCCCATACAATGACCACGTATCCGAAAGATATTCTTTCTGCTGCCTATGCCGATTTATTACCGTGGACTGGCTCTGAAAGGCAGCTCACCCTCTATAAGGAATATGTAGAGAAACTCCTAGCACATTGTAGAAAAAACTGTACAACTTCTGCCTCCGCGAGACATTTTCTGGAGATGGTACCGTGTAAAAAGCCGAAGATTCTTATGATTTTGTGCCACCCAGGGGAGAACTATTCGCGCGAGTTTCTCTCTATAGGACTACGACGTGCGTTGGGAGAAAACTTCATAGATTATCCCAAGAATCACGTTTTATACAGCGGCTGCGACCTCTCTACAAAACATGGAAATGGCTTCGGGTACGGCGGACTTCTGGATGATATAGATGTAGACCGAGACACTATTTCTGATAGGATTATGGGCGGAGAGTTTGACTGTATTATCTATGGAAAGGTGGGGCATGATGAGACTGCCGTGGGCTCCTATCCGAATTTACCGCATATAGAACTTGTTCGGCAGTTATATACGCGCGACCGTATATTTTTCCTATATGGCGGAGACGGTTGTCAGAGTCTGCGCCATAGAACCTATTATACCCAGCACCTTCTAAAACACATGGAAATGGCTACGTGTGTCGTGCGTGAACTGGAGCATTAATATCGTACTCCTTTATGGCATATGTATTTTGCGGATATACGGTGAAAAACTGTATGTCTGGTTCTACAGAATATAGAATCATTTCTGTACATTCGGGTGAACAATAGGCCGCGCTGGTCCCAAAGTTGGACCGCAGAGATGTTATAATATGCCGACACTTTTGGAGAGACATATGGTCGCGTACAATCTCTGCGTAGCGATTATACGAGTTCACGTAGTCAAAATGAATGTCATCTGTTCTGTCCCAAAAGTGGAATGTGTAGTCATCATCTGATAGTGCCTTGAAATGCGTATACATCACATGTGCGTCACTTGTAATATATATATTACCTGTTATTCCTCGCTTCCGCAAATATTCTTTTACGGAGGCTGCGAACTCTGCGAAACGCTCTGTAGGGATATATTGACGCGCGGCAGAATGCGGCATACAGAATGTATCCCCGCACCGAATCTGTACACCACAGTCATATGTTTTCATGTCCTGGAGGCTGTGCCGAATGGGCATAAATGTAGAGAATATCCGTTTATAACTTTGAATGCTCGTATGTTCGTAGGAACGCGCCTTTATATCTGTCATGAAGGGATTCTTCCATAGGAGAATCTCCAGAGGTTTATTCATTTGTATATAAACAGTCTTTCCTTTCCAGGCGGTGCGTATATCTTCTTCTGCGAGTACAGGGCAATAGGCTGCGTTGACAATATTCAGATGTATATCAACAGGGGCCCCTTTTGTGAAAAAATAGTCTGCGTGTTCGCAGAGTTTAGAATATTCTTCATCCCAATCTACAAGAAAATTCGCGTCCAATATTTTCGCTATAGTATACGCGGATGCCATTCCTACAAGCCGGTCGCCGTATCCACCATTATGACGTTTAGAGCCGAATACAATCGTTGTTGTCGGCTCCATCTGTCTTTTGAGACGGAATCATTGTTTAAGTACAGCCGCTATTCCCTTTCCATAGTTTTGTATCCTTTAAAACAAAAAAGTTAAATAAAGACCAAATAACGACAACAAATAATGATATACCTGCAATCATTACTGTATTCTTATATTCCTCCTCCTTGTTTTTACCGTAATATGTAATATTAATATAATAATAAACTACACTCAAAAATATAACTCCTATAGAAAGTAAAGCAAAATCTATTAGTGTGACAAATAATAACTTTTTGGACATCCTATTATTTGTAGTAGAAATTATACGATATTCGCAAAGTTTTCAATCACACCATCCTTGATAAAAAGGCTCTGTACAGGGCCCGTTATTCCATGTGCGTCACATATACGGAAGTGTACATGCGGAGAGAGTTTTCCCATGAGAGGTACTGTATAGGATTGCGGGGGGCCACGGAAACGAAGAATAGCGTTACCCTGTTCATCTGCCTCAGCGACTCCGGAGTTGTCAAACTCGCTATAGGCCCTTTCCCAGTTGGGCACATCTTTTCCTTGTGTGGGATTAGGCTCAGCGGCCCAGTATACCACTTTCGCCTTCGGCACAGTACGAATCGTCACTTGGTCATTCGCATTCTGGGGAGTTTTTACACTCAGAGCACCTCCAGGAAGGACCGTTTCTCCCAAAAAGGGGAGATACATATCACGGCGGAAAATGAGAAATAGCGCAGCTACACCTATAGTGATATAGACCCATTTTGCGTATCTGGGAGCCAAGAAATAACGCGGGATATCTACGCCCATTGTGCCGATTGTTAGCCAGTTCAAGGCCCCTAAAAGGACCAGTCCAATGATAAGAATATGAAACCATTTCATATATACCATTGTATTTGGATCCGCCTGAAACATATTCATTTCTATTATAGGTATTAGAAATGAGTGGCTGTGCCTTACGTCGTTGGGGATCGGGAACACCTTGTGTAAAAGAAACAGATACACAGGCGAAGAGAGAGATGGCGGCAGCCTTAGCGGCGATGCAGGCGGAGCGTGATAAACAGGATGCCATGTGGCAACAGGAAGAGGAAGTTCCTACGAACAAAATAGACAAGGGCGGACAAAGGGTGATATATAACCAGCCTGATATTTCGCAAAATTCAAAGAAATAACTATGATGATAATACCTACAAAAAAGAATGTCATACGGTACTTTGATTTCTGGAAATAAAATGCCCAGAGCAATAAAAAGGTGGCAAATACTACAAATGAGATAGACCTCCAGGTATAATATTGTTGAAATTGATTCATTTCTAATATATAGGCAGAAATGCCCGGGCCGAGTTGTGATAACTATTTTGGAAAGATTTACGCACATTTAGGGGTCGCCTTGGCCATTTCTGCGATAAGCGCGGAAACCACGGATATTGGCGATACTATCTATGGAAATACATCAGAACTCGTAAAGTTCCTATTGAATCTGGTGATTTTATTCGCAGCCATGTATGGTATTCAGGTAACAAAGCCCGGTGGTATTCCTAAATATCTTTTCTTCGGTTTCTTCGCCTTCTGGATGGGGCAACTTATAAAACCCTATGTAAATCGTATTCAGGATAAGGGGACATTGACACGTGTGCTTGTTCTCACGACGGGTGTATTTGTAGGAATGATGGCCCTCGGATTTTATGATAAAATGAATATTCTTGGACTCGGCCCCTATCTATTCGCAGGATTAATAGGTCTTATTTTTGCCCAACTACTCGTATTAGCACTAGGTACCCCGGAAGAAAAGAGAAAGGGGATTCAATGGCTCAATATTATTGGTGTAGCGCTATTCGCCGTTCTCACTGCGTTTGATATACAAGTTCTACGGGCTTCTGCGGCCTCCTGTAAAACGCTCCAAAAGAAGTTCAAGATTCAGCCAGATTATCCTCGGGACAGTCTGGGCCTATACTTGGATTTCATAAATCTGTTTGTACGGATGGATGACAACTAAATCTGCGTTCATAATAGAATGGCCATATCCAATCTAATCGGACCGGCGATAGGAGTAACATTAAGTTCTTTGATTATTTATTACCTGAATAATCTAAAAACTATTGGGTGCGAGTGCGCCTTGAACTTTAAACACGATTATATCATGTATTATTCCATGGTAAATATTCTATTTAATCTGGTATCATTGACCGTAGGTGTCCCGACTATTTTAAACTACTATAATAGCTATCCTATTTTATACAGCGTTCCTGCCGTCCTTTTCGCAGCCGCCATAGTAAATATGGTATTTATTTTCCAGTATGTGGAAGAAATGAAAAAGATTAACTGCGAGTGTTCAGAATCCGTATACAGAGATATGATGTTCGTACTTGCCATTTTACAGGCCATATCAATAGGGCTAATCGTATTGTTATCAGTACAACTTGGATATATGGTATCAAAGTTTTCTCCTTCAAATATCAAAAAATTTAAGAGTACGTATGTAAAAGAGATTCGTAGAAGGGCCAAGTCTACGTAGAGTTATCAACTGTACATCCGCTGAACAGACATATCCAACTTCTCCTTCCTCTTGAGGAAGATATCAATATGCGTCTTTTTCACGATGAAGGGGAGTTGGAAATCAGGAATGTGGAAGGGCAGGTCCTTCGTATTGAAGATGCGTAGCATATTAATCTTCTGTACGACCGCCTCAATACAGCGCTTCAGTTCGCGCACACCCTTCTCCTCGCTCGCATATTCCGTCAGCAGATGCTCAAGAGCGTCATTAGACATGGAAACACGCTCATTCAGATTCACCTCCTTTAGGGCAGAAGGGAGTAGGAAGGTCTCTGCGATGGCCATCTTCTCCTTCTTACTGTAGCCCTTCAACTGAATCACAACCATGCGGTCCATGAGAACACGGTCAATCTTATCCAGGTCATTCGCCGAGAAAGTGAAGAGTACCTTGCTCAAATCAATAGGAATGCCGCTCAGATATTTATCCTCAAACTCGCCATTCTGTACAGGGTCGGTCAAATGTACGAGGAGATTCTGTACCTCTTCACCCTTCGGAGTACTACTAATCTTATCCAACTCATCAAACATCAGTACCATGGACATGGACTTCGCAGCCACTAGGGAGTTCACTACCTTCCCGCAGTGTGAACCCTCATATACGACCTGATGACCAATGTAAGTACTGGCATCGGAATCGCCACCGAGCGAGATGAACTGGAAGGGCCAGTTCAGCGCCTTTGCGATACCATTCTTAATAAGGCTCGTCTTACCAATACCAGGAGGACCGGCGAGCAGGAGAGAAAGGCCCCCCGCGTCAGGATTTGCGATCTTACTCGCGATAAACTGTAGAATCTGGATCTTGGACTCTTCCTGGCCATAAATCGCACTATTCAGACAGGACCGCGCACGTTCCATGAAGGCCGCGCAACTCTCGGACCCATCGGACAACTTTACAGGAATATCCTTGTAAATGGAGAGGGGGAGAGAGGAAAACTTCTCCAGCCAGGCGCGCTGCTTGAAATACTCGCCTGAACCAGGGTCCAATGCCTGTAGGGCATTGTACTTTGCGAGTACCATGGCCTGTGTATCAGGATTCAACTTCATCCCCAGAATCTTAAACATCATGGATTGCGAAGTATTGCTGGAACTCGGCTTACGGTCCAGTGTAGTAAGCAACTCATTCTGCTTATCAGGAGTTAGACGCTTGAACTCATCAATCTGGTCATCAATGCCGCCGTCCTCTACAGGGCGTGTCATCAACTCTACGAACTTTTTCACCGCCGGCGTCTCCTTCTTCATATTATGACGTTGAGGGACCATGCGTGTATCTTGGGCCGCCTCACCCCCAAAACTGATTACAAAGCCAGTAGCAGACTTAGTATCCTCTTCCTCTTCGTCGTCATCCTCGTCATACTCCTCCTCATCCTCCTCCTCTTCATCATCCTCCTCTTCCTCTGCCTCCTCCTCTTTTGCCAAAGAAACCTTCTTCTTCGGCATAAATCCGCGCTTCTTCTTCAAAGGTGCTACGTACTCCTCCTCATCCTCTTCCTCCTCCTCTTCGGAAGAAGTATCCTCTACAACATGCTTCTTTAGGAGATTCTTCTTAGATGACTTCTGTCTCGGTGACTCCTCGGCCTCGTAGGCCTTTTGAATACGATTTGTAGCCCTTTTTGCGGCGCGCCGGGCAGAACGACGAATCTCCCGCTTTTGCTCAGGAGTAAGGCGAGAAATATCACTCGGCGTATCGTCCTCCGTATGGAAACTCTCTTCCTCATCAGAATATACGATCAGCCCACGAACATTCCCGCGACTATCTACACTGTCATCATCTTGTGCCCCACCACCCTTACGCTTAGTAGGGCCTTTCGCCTTTCCCTTAGCGTTAGTGTCGGGTGAATCCTTCTTCTGTACTTTGCTAGAGTTCCTAAGAGGCATTCTAGAAAAGTGTAAAGTTTTATAATCGTCCCAAACCCGGGAAGCCGCATAAATTTTTAGTTGCGGCGCTTCCGGGAACCAGTCACCCCTCTTGTCACACCCCTGACACCCTTGCCGACACCTCTGGCAACACTGCCCACACCCTTGCCTACTCCTCTGGCAACACTGCCCACACCCTTGCCTACTCCTCTGGCAACACTGCCCACCCCACGACCAACACCCTTCCCCACGTTAGTAACCTTTCTTGTAACATGGCTGAGGGCCGTATTAGTATGTTTTGCGAATGAATCCCCAACGCTTTTGACCCCTTTAAAACTCTCTTTTACGATTTTACCTGCCGTACTGCCTATTGCCTGCGCCGATTCTCCCGAGGCCATAAACAGATGTTTGAAGGGGCTCCATATAGCAGAAAAAAGTCCGGATGAACGCGAGTTTCTGCGAGTTCTACCACGCTTTACCATTTCTATTAGACACTTAGATTATCTTTTACATCCATAAGGGAAAACTTGGTTTTCTGAGATATACTCGGGAGTATATCCTTGTTTTTCAGAATATAATCAATATGCGGTATAGACAGGGCGTATAGACTTGAACGCGAGGCGTTTATAAAGGCGGAACTCTTATTTTTAAAGACCTTTGACATTCTTAGCAAACAATCGGCATACTCTTCAATAATCGTTTTACTATTTTCCTGTGCCGCCGCCTTAATAATATAATCAAATATCTTTGTAAATGTCCTTTCTAGATGGGTAAGCTTAATAATATTGAGCATAGTAAGTTCTGCTATAAACTGACTGTATCCACGGCGGTATCGCTTCTCTACATTTTTTTCAACAAATGTATCATAATGTTCCCCTGTGGCGGTTTCTTCTACGTGGTCAAATATATCTAAATAGTTTTCCTGTAGGGTATGCATTTCTTCTAGGATAACTTTGTAGCGCGAGGAAATATCCGATAACAGTTTTGCATAAAGGCTACAATAAATCTCCTCTGACGCCGCCTTTTTGAATACCATACGCATAAAATGACGAATCATTTCTGCTACATCGGGTTGCTCAGAACCTAGAATCTGATATAGAAACTCGCGGACATCATTATAGGTGGTCGGACTGAATTTGTTCATTTTGGAAAGAAGAATATTATTTAGAATACGGTCATTCACACTACCGTCCGTTGAATTCGCGAACTTAGACTGATATCTATTAGGTACATATGTGGGGGCAGGTTTGACACTAGGGCTATTACTACCAGGTGAAGAATCAGAGGCATGCGTGGCAAATGACTTTGTAGAACTTATTCTGTTAAATCCTCCCTGTTTGGGTGAACTGGGGGAAAGTGAGTTATTACTTCCATTCCGAAACATAGGGCGTTCATTATCCGTAACGCCGCGTCTCCACTCAATATGTGTGTCATGAAGTTCGCACAAATCTTTTAG
>Ga0214923_10004671_pt1 | contig 16385 bp, 16 predicted proteins | sample LL1510_MetaG_FD_177993 | JGI IMG/M metagenome (GOLD analysis project Ga0214923, IMG submission 177993) | Freshwater microbial communities from Lake Lanier, Atlanta, Georgia, United States - LL-1510 | ecosystem: Environmental > Aquatic > Freshwater > Lake | place: USA: Georgia | collected...
GAGATGGGCGTGTCTCGCATCACCGTGTACAACTACCTCAACTCGCTGCATCGCTGACTCAGCCGGGGCACAGGCCCTCTCTTGCGTGTTTTGCTAGAGCTTGCGCAAGAACACGTCGGTGACGCGGTGGTCGTGACCTTTCTCAATCACGAGCGACGCACGACCTTTCGATGGTGCGATGTTTTCTCGCAGGTTACGGCCGTTGATTGACTCCCAAATCTGGTGGGCGAGAGCTGATGCCTGGTCGTCGTTCAAGTCGGCGAAGTGCCGGAAGAAACTCTCAGGGTCTTGGAAGACTGTGCGGCGCAGCGCATGGAATCGCTCAACGAACCATGACTCGATGAGCGGCTCGCGCGCATCGAGGTAGATCGAGAAGTCGAAATAGTCGCTCACGAACTCAGTTGCACGCGAGTCGATCTGCAGCACGTTCAGTCCCTCGAGAATGAGAATGTCGGGCTGATGCACGGTTTCCGTGGTGTCCGGAAGCACGTCGTAGATCACGTGGCTGTACACCGGGGCGTCAACTTCAGGTTCGCCGCTCTTCACTGCGCGCAGGAAGTCGAGCAGTCTGCGGGTGTCGTAGCTTTCGGGGAAACCCTTGCGATCCATGAGACCGCGAGCCTCGAGTTCAGCGTTGGGGAAGAGAAAGCCGTCAGTGGTGACGAGTTCGACGCGCGGGTGCTCGGGCCAGCGGGAGAGAAGCGCCTGCAACAGTCGTGCCAGCGTGCTCTTGCCGACCGCCACGCTGCCTGCGACGCCGATGATGTACGGCAGCTTCGGTGCGATGGTGCCGAGGAAGGTCGACGACACGCGGTGCAGGTTCTGGGTGGCTGAGACATAGAGGTTCAACAGGCGCGTGAGCGGCAGGTAGATCGCCTGCACTTCCTCGAGGTCGATGCGTTCGTTGATGCCGCGCAGTGCTTCGAGATCTTTCTCTCGGATGGTGAGCGGGGTTTGGGCGCGCAAAGCGGCCCATTCGTCCCTCGTGAACCGCTCGAAACGCGGTACGTCGCCCCCGTCAATCACGCACGTAGGACGCTATTGCTCGGAGCCCGAGGTCGCACGTGGCGGTAGCGAGGTCGACGGGGTCGTCTGTGCGGCGGCGGGATTCAGACCGAGAAAGGGGAGCGGGGCGAGACAGCACCAGGCGCGGTGAGCACATCGAACCCGTCGTCTGTCACCAGGATCGTGTGTTCGAACTGGGCGGTGCGTTTTCCGTCGATGGTGACGGCAGTCCACTCGTCATCCCACATGCGATGTTTATCAGAGCCCAGGGTGATCATCGGCTCGATGGTGAACGTCATGCCCGGGCGCATTGGCATGTCGTTGCGCGGCTCGTAGTAGTGGAGGATTTGCACGTCGGTGTGGAACTGCTCGCCGATGCCGTGGCCGATGAATGCCTTCACGACGCCCATCTTGTGCTTTTTGGCGTGCGCCTCGATGGCGCGCCCGATGTCGCAGAGCAATGCGTCGGGTCGCACGGTCTCTATGCCGAGCCACATGCATTCTTCGGTCACCTTGATCAGGTGGCGGTCTTCGTCGCTGATGGTGCCGACTGCGAAAGTGGCGTTGGTGTCGCCGTGCACACCGTCGATGTAACAGGTGACGTCGATGTTCACGATGTCGCCGTCTTGCAGCTCGCGAGAGTCGGGTATGCCGTGACAGATCACTTCGTTCACGCTGGTACAGACGCTCTTCGGAAAGTTTTGGTAGTTGAGCGGGCTCGGGTAGGCGCCGCGCGCAATACACAAGTCGTGCACATACACGTCGATCTCGTCGGTGGTGATGCCTGGCTTCACCATCTCCCCCGCCAGCCGAAGCACCTCGGCGGCAGCAGCCCCGGCTCGACGCATACGAGCAATCACGTCGGGCGACTTGACGGCGGACTCCGATCGGCGCTTCACCTGACCCGTGGCGGCGTAAGGGGGTTTCGCAATGTGGTCGGGAACGGTGCGCATCGGGCTGACCGTCCCTTTCAGCACCCGACCTTCGAGCGGCTTGTGGCATCGCTTGTACTTGCGGCCGCTCCCGCACCAGCACGCCTCGTTGGCCGAGGGCAGCACCTTGGGCGGTTGCGGGCTCGAACGCACGAGACGAAGGCTATTGGAGCTGCGAGTGTGCTTCTGGGGTGCTACACGAAGCGAAGTTTGCGAGCAGCCACCATCGTCATGCGAAGCAGCAACACACCGTGACGAAAACGCGAGATGTTTGTCGAACCGTAAACGCGCTCTTTGTAGTGCACGGGCACGTCACGAATCTTGAGGTGCAGGCGTGACGCCCCGAATAACAGGTCGAAGTCGCCGAACGGGTCAAAGTCACCGAAGTAACTGCGCTGTGCCGCGATGCGCTGGTAGTCGGTCGCCCATAGCGCCTTGGTGCCGCACAACGTGTCGCGCACAGGCTGGCCAAGGAGGAACGTGAACGCGACACCGAACAGTCGGTTTCCAATCAGATTGAGGAACTGCATCGCCTGCTTTTCCATCGGGTAGACGAGGCGTGATCCGTTTGCAAACTCGCAGGCGTTGCGGCGAAGCAGGTCGATGAACCGCGTGAGCTCTTCGGGTGGAACAGAAATATCGGCGTCCAAGATGATGAGAATGTCGCCGCTCGCCTGAGCAAAGCCGAGGCGGACAGCGTCGCCCTTGCCTTTGCCCGTCTGCTTATACGCCTTGATCATCGTCGCCGGTGTGGGGTTGTTCGCAATCACTCTTTGGATCGCACCCCACGTATCGTCGCTCGAACCGCCTTCGACGAAGATAATCTCTTGTCGAGTCGCCAACCGTGGCACGCGGCGCACGAGGGGCTCGATGTTGCCTTCTTCATTTCTGGCTGCAATGATCACGCTCACCGAGGGTTCGGCTGGTCTCGTCGTGCGGATGGGTCGTGCAACGACGATGTTGTAGACGCAGAGCAATCGAAGAATCGGCAGTGGTGTGAGCCATCGGTTGACGAACCCACCGACGATTGGAATGGGCACGGGGAGAATCACTGCCGTGCGTCGCTCGACGATTTCAAAGCCGGTCTGCTCGAGTTGATTCTCAAGCTCATCCGGCGGTATCCAGTTCTCCGGCACTCGTTCGTTGCGGCTGATACGGCGGAAGCCTTTGACAAAGGGACGCCATAGCCGGTTGTACGACACGTTGATGAGTCGACTCTCAGCATCCCATGTGTCGGCTACACCGTCGAGAGCGGTGTACACGTCGTCAACATGGGTGAGAGCCGCATCAAGCACCACACTGCGACTCTTAGTGACGCGATCCGAAGCGAGATGATCTGCCAACTGACGCGCAGGAAGAAGCTCTCCGCGCGGTGCGACAAGCTCGCTCGCTCCCGCTCCGGCATCTGTCTCGTGAGCCACCCTGACCAGATGACGTGTCGATGACTCGGCAAGACCATCCAACACGCGAGTGAGCTGCTTGTTCAGATAACGCTGGATGAGGTTCATTGCTTCACCAATCCAAACACATGGAAGAACCTCACGTGGTCGAACCACGCCCCGCGACGCTCCTCCCATCGCAAGAGTGCTGCGAGCCATCGACCGCTCACGAACGTTCTTCGCGAGACGCCGCCAGACAGCAGGAAACTCGGCCCGACGAGCGGCCTCGGTTCGATGACGGTAAACCTGTTGCCCCAACGCTGGTCGAACGTGTGGCGATCACGCTTCAACATGAGGTAGGTGAGTGCTTGGTTGGAATCCCATGGACTCGTCGATTGGAAACTCCATGAAGTCGAGTTCGTGCCCCAACGCTCCTGATGGAGGAACCGATAGACGAAACGCCCAAGGAGGCTCCAATACGGATCAAAGACGGCGATGATTCCGCCGGGTCGCAGCACGCGGTGTGCTTCGGCGAGGAACCCTTCTATGTCTGGAATGTGGTGCCACGTGTCTTTGAGAACGATGGCCTCAAGCGAAGCATCCTTGTAGGGCAGCGCCTCTGCATAGTTAAGGAGCGAGAGTGGTGCAGCACCGGTGACGTCGCTCTTGATCCAGTCTTGACCAGACATCGTCGAGAGCCCGAGACCGGCTCCGACCTCGGTGGTGCGGTCGGGACTAGCAGAACCGACAAGATCGCGCAGCGCTGAATAGGCCAGGCGGTAGAGAGCGGAAAGGTAGTCATCGGCCGCAACTCTTGTCGCGGAGGTGCCCCCTCCCGCGAGAGCGTTCAATCGCACACACTTAGGTTATTCGGCACGTGCAGACATGCACATTCACGAGCGAACACGTACCTTCGTCCAGAAATTTCTGCGCACGGTTTGGCGCACGCTCGTGTAATTCCGTTTCACTACTCGTTGACACACACATAGTTGGTGGCTGCAGCACGCAGCGTCGACGAACGAGAGCAAAGGAAGGCAACCGTGGCGGAACGGATGTCGGACAACGCAGTGCGCGCGCGTCTGCGCGAGGCACCCCAAGAATCGACGAATGATGCGGAGCCCATGCCGGGCTCACGTCGACGGACTCCAGAGTTACTACTCGGTCTTCTGCTCGTGGTCGCGGGGGCTCTGGGTGGCGTGTTCTTGTTGCAGCGTGGCGAAGAGGTTCTTACGGTAGTCGGCACCGCCCGAGAATTGCCTCGAGGCACAACGCTTTCTCCGTCCGATCTGGTGGCACTGCAGATCGGCAACGTTCCCCAACTAGCAGCCGTCTCTGCCGCCGACGCTGGTTCGTTGATTGGCAAGCGACTTGCAGTTGATCTTCCAGCCGGGGTTCCTGTTCCCGCTTACGTGATGACGACTCAACGCCCACTCGTTGAGTCCCAGGCGTTGATTCCAGTTGCGCTTGAAAGAGGAGCAGTGCCAAGCGGACTTGGGCCGGGCGACATGGTTCGGGTGACCATCTCGTTTCCAAACCGAGGGGTTGACGCACCACTCCCGGAAGTACTTGCAGAACTGGTCGAAGTGCATGACATCCAAACAGGCGATGAATTCGATGACGAAGTTCGAGTCACGGTCCGCGCACCAGCAGACATGGCCGTCGATCTTGCACGAGCTGAACGAATCCAACTGATGAAGGTGTCTGGTCGACAATGACCTCCGAGTCGCAGATGATTCGCTCACTCACCGAGCTTGTTGCTGACGTCCTTGCTGACCAACGTCTGAGACTTGACGCAAACGATACCCATTTGTCCCCCGAACAAGAGATTGAGACTGCAAAGAACACTGTCCGAGCCGAACTCACCCGACTCGCTGCCAAGCGACCCTTGGACACGTGGCCCCCAATTGATGAAGAAGCAGTGGTTCGAGAAGTGGTTGCCCAAGTCCTTGGCCTAGGACGACTCGAGGCATTGCTTGCCGATCCAGAAGTCAGTGACATTCACGTGCGCGGTCATGACTCGGTGTGGGTGAAGCTTCGCGACGGTCGCCGAGAGCGGCGCAGGGCGATTGCGGACAGCGACGAGGAGCTGATCAGCCTTATACGTCGCGCTGGAACGAGATTTAGTCGAACCGAAAAGCGATTCGACGCCGGCACGCCCGAGCTCAACATGCAGCTCCCGGACGGTTCGCGTCTCTTTGCAGTGATGGAAGTGTCGACACGCCCGAGCCTCATTATTCGGCGGCATCGATTCGAGTTGTCATCTCTCGACGAACTTCGCGAACGTGACGTCTTCGACCACGAGGTGCAGTCACTTCTGGCCGCGATGGTTCGGTCGCGCCGAAATGTCGTCATTGCCGGCGGCACAGGTTCGGGAAAGACGACACTCTTGCGGGCACTCCTCAACGAGGTTCCGCAGAACGAGCGCATCGTCACGATTGAAGACGCCTACGAACTCGGTCTCGAGCATTTCGCAGACCGCCATCCCGACTATGACGCGCTACAAAGCCGCAGCGCGAACATCGAAGGTGAGGGTGAGGTAACGCTCGCTGACTTGACTCGCATGGCCTTGCGGATGGACCCGGACCGGGTGATTGTGGGGGAGGTTCGAGGCGCTGAGGCTTTCCCGATGCTCATGGCAATGAGCCAGGGCAACAACGGATCCATGTGCACGATGCACGCCGATGGCACCCGCTCGGTGTTTCCGAAGCTTGCCGCGTACGTCTCGATGGCGTCGACCGGTCTGCCGGTAGAAACCGTGAACGTCATCGTCGCGAGTGCGATTCACTTCGTCGTGTTCATAGAGAACCGCGACGGCAGGCGTCGGGTTGCTTCAATCTGCGAGGTCGTCGACACCGACGGCAACAACATCATTTCCAACGAGATTGTTTCTCGCACGGGGAACCAACGGACACGCTGGCCGTTTCCCCTGCGAACGAGTACCCGTCAACTGCTCGAACAGCATGGTTTCCGCACCGACCATGCAGTGATGGTCACTGCATGAATGACCACGTCGTCGCTGCCGGAGCCGGCTCGCTTCTCGGATTGGGCATCTTCGTCGTTGTCTCTGCCTGGCGCGGACGTCTCAACATGATGACGTTGAGAAACGGGTACAAGGTAAACGGATACAAGCGATTGGCAATTGGAGCTGCGACATTCACCGCCGTCTGGGCGGTCACCGGTTGGACTTTGGCGGCTTTCACAATTTCTGCCGTGACGGTGATGGCGTCCGCGGCAGCAGTGCGTCACAGCTCCAAGCGCGACGATCGAGTCATTGTCGATGCCGTAGCTGTTTGGACTGAGCAGCTGCGAGACATGCTTGCAGGAAGTAGTGGCCTCGAGCAGACGATCTCGTCGACTGCGCCACACGCGCCCACGATTCTGCGGGAACCCCTCGAGCGACTCGTGGCGTCAATGTCGTTTTCGTCCTTGCCGCAGGCCCTTCACCGATTTGCCCGCGAGGTCGATCACCCCACTGCAGACTTCGTCGTTGCAGCACTCTCGACCGCAGCCACCCGTCAAGTCCGCGAGTTGGGAACGCTGCTTGGTCACCTGGCATCATGCGCACGCGACGAAGCACGCATGCATACGCGCATCTGGGTCGGTCGGTCGCGCACACGAAGTGCGGTGAAAATTATCGCCACTGTGGTCACAGTGTTCGTTGTCGGGCTTGCTCTCGTAAGCCCTGACTATCTCGCCCCGTACCGCACTGCGGAAGGTCAGGTTGTGCTGTCCGGGGTGGTGCTCGTCTTCTTCGGTGCACTGTTCCTCATGCAGCGACTCTCGTTGGTCGCTTCTCCTGATCGTTTCGTCGGACGTCGCACTGGAGCAAGTGCATGAGCATCCTCGCACCGTTCTGGGGAGCACTGGTCGGGTTGGGTACGGCACTCTGGGTCGTTCCACAACTCGGCGAGCAGCTTCTCTCCAGAGCGAGAACTGTCGTCAAACGCTTGCGTCGCGCCGCGCAATCGCGGGCTTCACGAATGCATGCGACCGATCTCGCCATCGTCGGGTGGTCGGCGACGGATCTCGTCGCTCGACAATTGATCAGTGTCGTAGTGCTCTCGATGTTGTGCGGGGTCGGCGGGTCGCTGCTCGTCGGAGGTGTCTATGCGGTGGGCTTCGTTACCTTCGGAGCACTCATCGGGCTGACGGCACCTGTCGCCATGTTGCGCGCCCGAGCAAAAACGCGACGTCGCACGTTCGTGCATGCGTTCTCTGCGTACCTCGATCTTGTCAACGTGATGCTCGCCGGTGGCGCAGGTATTGAGACCGCGCTCGTAGCCGCCGCGGATGCGGGGGATGGTTGGGCGTTCGACGCGCTACGAACTGGTTTGGATCGTGCACGTCTTTCCCGTCGTTCTCCCTGGTCAGAACTGCGAACTCTGGGGATGAGATGGGGCCTCAACGAGGTTGTCGAGGTCGCAGGGAGCATGAATCTCTCAGGAGTCCACGGGGCGAGGATTCGTTCGTCTCTGGCGGCTCGTGCCGACTCAATGCGAGCCAGACAGGTGGCAGAGATTGAAGCGCTCGCTCAATCGGCTACAGAGCGCATGGGCTTGCCGATGATGATGCTCTTCGTCGGCTTCATGGTTCTGCTCGGCTACCCAGCGTTGCAAACGGTGGTGATGAGTATGTGACGTGATTCCGCCGCCGAGATGATCGGCACACACCACTGAAGAGGAACAAAACGACAACCCAGAAAGGAACCGACATGTCCACCACTCGCCAGCTTTGGCAGTACTACACCACGAGACTCCGCGCCTCGCTGGAAAAAGATCATGACCGAGGAGAGGTCAGTGCCACCACCGTCGTCATGGCCGCCGCGCTCATCGCGCTCGCCTTGTTCGTCGGGGCGACCATCACCAACAGAGTCCGTGACAAGGCAAACTCGCTCAACCTCGACTAGCCGCGTCGTCGACCGAGGCGAGGTTTCCATCGAGACCGTGCTCCTCGTGCCAGTGCTCTTCGTCATCGCGTTGATTGCCGTGCAGGCGGGAGTCGTCCTGCACGGCATCAGCGTTGCCAATCACGTCGCGGCACAAGGAGCGGCTGCTGCATCTCGACATGGAGCAAGCAACAACGATGGTGTCGTCGCCGTCTACGACACGACGAGCGCTCTTGGAGCTCGCCTGGCAAGGGTTCCCCAGGTGTCGTCGTCTACGGAGGAAGTCACCGTGCGGGTGTGGGTGCACATCCCGCGTGCAGTTCCATTCTTTGCCGACACGGTGTCAAGACAAGCTGTCGTTCCGCGCGAGCGATTTGTCCCATATGCCGAACGTTGACGAGCCCGATCGGAAGTGCTGTCGAGAGGTCGGACGATTGTTGGCTACGTGGACGCGTCAACCTGGCGGACACGATCGCGGCTCAATGAGCGTCGAAGCGGTGCTATTAGCGCCGGTCTTGGTGTTGCTGGTGCTTTTCGCCGTGAACCTCGGACGCTTGGCTTCAACGCATCTTCGGTTGGTTGCCGTGGCCGATCAATCTGCTCGGGCTGCATCCCTCGTGCACCCTCGCTCCATGGTGGCCGTGGGCGAGAGCTTTGCCCGTGAGACCGCAATTCTCAACGAGCTGCCCTGCGAAAGCTTGGATGTCGTCGTAGATGTCATGCGCGACGAAGACCCTGCGAGAGTGCGTGTCACACTCCAATGCGACCTGTCGCGTGACGGTATGGACTTGCTTAACCCTGCAGCGAGAACAGTCGTCGTGTCGTCCGTCGAGGTCATCGATCGATGGAGGGTTGACTGGTGAGCGGTTTCGTGGTGTCGCTCTTCACGGCCCTCGTGGCCATGGCTGCCCTTGCTTTTGATGGAACGCGCTTGATTGCCGCACACGCCGAGATCAGTGATCACGCAGCGAATGCGGCTCGACTTGCTGCCCAGGAAGTCATCGATATTCGCCTCAGTAAAGAAAGAATTGATCCGCAAGCTGGACACTCTGCTGCAAAGCGGTACCTCGATCAGCATGGGCTTACAGGACACGTTCAAGTAGACGGCCTGCGGGCGACGGTGACGATTGAAAAGTCGGTTCCGATGACGCTGCTCTCTGTCATCGGCATCTCTGAGCGAGTGGTGGCAACGGTCCGACAGGTCGAAGTGGTCGACGAATGATGTCTCGCTTCGCACATATCTTCTTTCGTCTTCTAGCTGTCACGGCTGTTGGATGCGCGCTGTGGTGGAGCGGGAGAACTCCTCTTACCGTGGCTCGAGCGTTGGGTGATTGGCGGAATCGACCGCGTGTGGTCGCGACCGAACAGTGGGTTGAAGCGTTCCTCGTGGGAGCTGTTTGGTTCATCATGTTCGTACTTGGCAACTTGCTGACATGGAGGCTCGCCGCAACAGCGGTTCGTGCAAGTCGACGTCTTGCTAACGGCGCGAGAGAACAGTCGCCGCAGACGTTTCTTGGCGTCTTTCTCTCGTTTTTCGTCGGCTCTTACGGGTCGGCAGCTCATGCGTTGAGCAGTGAGGTGTCCGTCACCGAGCGATTGCACGGCGAGAGTCGTACTGGAGATTCGGAGCTTGCACCAGCATCTCGAGCCAGCACTCAGAGCAACCGATATGTGCTGCCCGCACTTGCGTCAGCAGGGCTGGCGCTCGGAGTGACGAAGCACATCCAGCGAGAGCGAGCGTTACTCCTCCGAGATGCCCCAAGTTCGGCACGACTTCGACGTCCAGACGCAACATCTCTGGCGACCGGTGTCGCTCTATTTGAGCGCGCGAACATAGGTAGCCCTGATATTGAGCAGATTAGTTCCTCAGATGCCAATGCTGTCGTAGTTCCGCTCGGTATGGATGCTGATCGGTTGGTGTCACTCACCATTAAGCCAGGAGAGGTCGTGAGCATTGACGCGCCTGCCGACGATGGATTGACCGTGCTTCGGCATATTTTGAACACTGTCGCACTCGCTCCATGGCTACGACACCAGACTGTCGTGGCATGCGGCTTTGAGTGCGACGAGGTAATCACTGATTCACGCGTCATCGCAGTTGGTTTACCCTCAGAGGCGAGACAACTCGCGCTGCGAGCTCGGAGTACGAATTCGGCGTCGCCAGTTGTTGTCGTCGCAAGATTGCATTTCACTGAGCTTGACGACCTGCCGAGTCATGGTGTCATGGTGGTGAGCGCCAGCTGGGCCTCTTCGCAGAACGTTACAAGAATCATCAGAGAACAGAATCACTGGCGAGTCTCCACAACAAACGAAACGTTCCTGCCGTATGGGGTCTCGCGACATGATGCGTTGTCGATTCGCGCAGCTATGAAGTCAATGGCGACTATTGACAGTACGTCTGAACCGACAACGGTGCGTTCATCGCGCGAATTCGCTACCAACGGCGAATTCGTTGTGCCCTCAGGTTCACTCATCATCCGAGTGCTGGGGCCGGTGCAAGTGTTCTCGACTTGCGACGAGGTGAAGTTCCGAAAAGCGAAGTCGCTCGAGTTGTTGTGCTGGCTCGCATTCCATCGGGATTGTCCGACAGTTTCCGGGGCTCGGACCGCTCTATGGGAGATTGATGTCAAAGACTCGACATTCCACAATGTTCTGTCAGAACTGCGACATGGGCTCGGTGCGTCCGGTTTTCCCGATGGGGCTGGGCGAATGAGCAAACATCGTCTGTTTCTCGACCCTCGCATCGTGACCGACGCCGAGGATTTACGAGACGTCTTGGTCGCTGCGGAGTCAGTGCAGGGAGAATCCTCGATACGCGCGCTTCAGCAGTCACTCCGCCTGGTTCGCGGCCTCCCGTTCAGTTCCGTCGGCTATGCGTGGGCAGACGCTGAAGGAATCACCTCGACGTTGGTGTGGCGAGTCACTCGAGCGGTCGAATGTGTCGCGCGAGTTGCAACAGCCGCAGGTGATCGCACTGCTCTACTTGACGCCATCGCAGCAGGACTGCGGATGTCCCCAGGGGATGAACAATTCCTCGCCCTCCAGGAATCATCGGCCGCTTGAGCGGGGTCCATCTAACGCTTACAGCCTTCCGAGAAGTCGAGCGAGACCCCACATGGTCACCAGTCGCATTGACTCGCTGATGATTGTCTTATTCATCTTGGACTCACCTGATGTGCGATCTCTGTAGATAATCGGTACCTCGTGAATGGAGAAGCGCTGTTCATGACGAAGGCGAAAGAGAACCTCTGAGAGAAATGCATAGCCAGTAGATGTCGTCGCACCAATCACTCCGCTTCGAATGACATCGACTTGATATGCCCGAAACCCAGAAGTGCAGTCCCGAACGTGGACCCCAAGCATGAATGCGGTATAGCGGTTCCCCCAACGTGAGAGCAATCGACGGAAGACTGACCAATCTTCAACACCACCGCCACTTACGTATCGCGAGCCAATTACGACATCTGCACCCTCTCTAATGCGTTGGAGCATGTGCGGGATCTCTGCTGGGTCGTGGGACAGATCGCAGTCAATCGTCACGATGGCGTCGTAGTTCTGACCTGCGATGACCTCTAGGCCTTCACGGCTGGCCTCGGCATAGCCTTTCGAACCTCGCCTCGAGAGAAGATGAAACGATGGGTCTCTCGTTGCCCACTCAGCAACTCGAGCCCCAGTGCCGTCTGGGCTGTCATCATCGACGATGAAAACATCGGCTTGTGGAAGCACTGAACGGACTCTGGTGAGGAACTGGTCGATGTTCTCCCGCTCGTTGAATGTGGGTGACATCACCGCAACGCGCACGGGTTCACCCTAGAACGCGTGGGAGATTGCCTCTGCAACAGTGGAGACTCGAACGAGCGAAGTGCGGCCGGCGTCAAGCGGCTTGGTATTTGTCGGTACAAGAATCTGGTGGAATCCCATCCGCGCAGCTTCGCGCACACGTCGCTCGAGGTGGTTCACGTGTCGAACTTCGCCGCCGAGACCAACCTCGCCGATTGCGGCGAGTTGTGGCTTGACGGGTTTGTCGAGTGCCGCTGAAGTGAGGGCAAGACACACACCCAGATCAGCCCCAGGATCACTGAGTCTCACGCCGCCGACGACGGAGGCGTACACCTCGAGTGAGCCGAACGCTGTACCGGTGCGGCGCTCCAGCACGGCCAGCAGCATCGCCAGTCGTGACGCCTCGACGCCCTGGGCGCTTCGTCGCGGGGTGAAGCCGGATGCAACTTTGGTGGTGAGAGCCTGCACCTCAACCAAGAGAGGTCGCTGACCGTCGATGGTCGGTACGACGACCGAGCCAGCGACACCAAGTTGACGATCGGCAAGCAGCATGTTGCTTGCATCGGGGACACCAACAAGGCCAGTTTCGGTCATCTCAAACAATCCGAGCTCGTTGGTGGTGCCGAAGCGATGTTTGATGGCCCGCACCATGCGCAGCGGGTGTAGTCGATCACCTTCGAACGACACCACCGTGTCGACCACGTGCTCGAGCAGTCGTGGCCCTGCGATGTTGCCGTCTTTGGTGACGTGACCGACGATGATGACGGCGATGTCTCGAGCCTTCGCTTCTTGCACGAGCCGAAATGCACACTCCCGTACTTGGGTGATCGAGCCTGGAGCTGACTCGACGGTTTCGTCAGCAATGGTTTGCACGCTGTCAACGACCACCAGCGTGGGTTGCACTTTGTCGATGTGGCCGACGATGTCACCGAGTGACATCGCAGAGACCAAAAACATCTTTTCGCCGACAGCGCCGAGTCGCTCAGCGCGCAGGCGCACTTGTTGGGCGCTCTCTTCGGCACTCACATAGAGCGAACGCCCAGTCCATGAGGCTGCGATTTGCAGAAGGAGTGTCGACTTGCCGATGCCTGGTTCGCCGCTGACGAGCGTCACCGAGCCCGGTACGAGACCGCCGTCGAGTACGCGATCAAACTCGCTTACGCCTGTTGCGTGAGCAACTGCGGAGTGTTGCGATACCTGGGAGATGGGGAGCGCTTCACTCGTTGCATTCAATGCTCGGCTGACCGCCACCGTCTTGGACACCGCTGGAGCATCGGTACCGATGACGTCTTCAACGAGCGTGTTCCATGCCCCGCATGACGTGCACTGCCCGCCCCACTTGGGGTGTTGGGCGCCGCACGAGGAGCAGACGTAGACAGTTCGCAGCCTCGGCACGCGCCAACTCTATGACGCGGGTGTCGACTGCTTTCGACGGTGCACGACCGTCGCAACATAGAGAAGGGTTCCAGCCGCGAGAAGAATCATTGTGGCGAGCAAGATTCGAGCAGCGACGAAGGCAACCATCGCGCCGATGTCTCGATCGCGAGTCGTCGCGGCAAATGCGACCGTCGTGCCGTCGACGGGAATATTCCAAGAAAACGATGATGCGACGTCGTCATCCGCGCGCTCGGCAACTACGCCGTCGGTCGAAACAGCGTTGCCCGGCAGGGTCACTTGCAATGAGATAACGAGAGACTCACTCAAACTGCGTCCACTGCGAACAATCGCCTGCTCGAAGGGCTTTGCTCCGAGAACGGCAAGGGCCTCGTCGTCGGCAAAACCTGCAAGACCATTGGGTAGACCCCCAGAACCGTCGAAGGTGTATGTCGCGTCGTTGATGCCCCCCGAGCGCGTGACGACGATTCCGCGTAGCGGACCGTCTTGACCGGAAAGCTGCGCAAGAAAAAAGCCTGCTTCGTCGACGTTGGCGAACGGTCGTTGCGCGACGACCGACAATCCGCCCGACGTTGACGGGTCTTGCACTTCAACGTTCCAGCCTGCGGCGCTTAGGTCGTCGAGGTTAAGCGAGTCGGAGAGTTCTGGGGCCATACGAACTGCGTCCGCGTCGGCGACTGCGGTGACGGTGATTGTGCCGCTGCCATTGTCGGCGACGCTGACTGACGTGTTGAGGTCCACCTTGCACGCGCTCAGAACGAGCGTGCTGGCAACTAGAAACGCAGAGACGATTGCTCGGCGACGTATGTCGCCTGAGGCCGTCACTCGCTGGTGGCGTTGCCGCCTTCGCCCGCCCCGGCGAGATCGACGCCGACGGGCGGCTTGAAACCTTCGACTGCTTTGAACGCGATGCGCTGGTCGCCAGGGTTCTCCGGGTCGTCTTCCACACCCACGACGACGATTTCGCCAGCGACAAACTGCTTGTTCAACAGACGCTCTGATAGCGGGTCTTCGATGAGTCGCTGCAGTGCGCGGCGCAGCGGTCGTGCGCCGAGTTGCGGGTCGTACCCCTTGCGAGCGAGCAGCTCCTTTGCGGGCTGGGTGAGCTCGAGCCCGAGGCCCAAGCCTTCGAGTTGGCTGACGAGACGCTTGCTCATCAGGTCGACCATCGCCATGATCGCTTCCATGGTGTGCTCGTGGAAGACGATCACTTCGTCGATGCGGTTCAAGAACTCAGGACGGAAGTGCACTTTCAGTGCATCGGTCACCTTGTCGCGCATGCGTGCGTACGACATCGCTTGGTCGTTCTTGCCGAAACCGACGTTCGCCTTGCGCAGGTCTTGCGTGCCCAAGTTGGAGGTCATGATGATGACGGTGTTGCGGAAGTCGGTAGTGCGACCCTGTGCATCTGTCAGGCGACCCTCTTCGAGAATTTGCAGCAGCGTGTTGAACACGTCGGCATGCGCCTTCTCGATTTCGTCGAAGAGCACTACCGAGAACGGCTTGCGACGAACGGCTTCGGTGAGCTGACCGCCTTCGTCGTATCCGACATACCCCGGGGGAGAGCCGACGAGGCGGCTCACGGTGTGCTTCTCCATGTACTCACTCATGTCGAGCGAGATGAGCGCGTCTTCATCGCCGAACAAGAACTCGGCCAATGTCTTGGCCAACTCGGTCTTACCGACGCCGGTCGGGCCCAAGAAAATGAATGATCCGCTCGGGCGCTTGGGGTCTTTCAGACCGGCGCGGGTGCGGCGGATGCTCTGACTGACCGCCTTGATGGCGTCTTCCTGGCCGATGATGCGCTTGTGGAGCTCGGCCTCCATATTCAGGAGTTTCGTCGTCTCTTCTTCGGTCAGTTTGTAGACGGGGATTCCAGTCCACACGCTGAGCACATCGGCAATCGCTTCCTCGTTCACTTCGTCGTAGAGGTTGATGCCCTGCGCCTTTACGTCGGCTTCTTTCTGGGCGCGTTCTTCGAGCAGTGTGCGCTCTTGGTCGCGCAGGCGGCCTGCTTCTTCGAAGCGCTGGTCTTCGACGGCTTTCTTCTTAGCTGCCTGAACTTCTTTGATCTTGTTCTCGATTTCTTTCAGGTCGGGCGGGGTCTTCATGCGCTTGATACGCAGACGGCTGCCTGCCTCGTCGATCAGGTCGATGGCCTTGTCTGGCAGGTGACGGTCGGAGATGTATCGGTCGGCCATGTTCGCTGCAGCGACGAGTGCCTGGTCGGTGATGGTGACGCGGTGGTGGCTCTCGTACTTGTCGCGGATGCCCTTCAAGATTTCGATGGTGTGTGCGACTGACGGTTCGTCAACCTTCACCGGCTGGAAACGGCGCTCGAGGGCAGCGTCTTTCTCGAAGTGCTTGCGGTATTCGTCAAGAGTGGTGGCTCCGATGGTCTGCAATTCTCCGCGCGCGAGCATCGGCTTCAAGATGGATGCAGCATCGATGGCGCCTTCCGCGGCTCCCGCACCAACGAGGGTGTGGATCTCGTCAATGAAAAGGATGATGTCGCCACGGGTGCGGATTTCTTTGAGCACCTTCTTGAGGCGCTCTTCGAAGTCGCCGCGGTAGCGGCTGCCGGCGACCAACGCACCGAGATCGAGCGTATAGAGCTGCTTGTTGGTGAGTGTCTCTGGCACGTCGTTGCTAACGATGCGCTGTGCCAAACCTTCGACGATTGCCGTCTTGCCGACGCCTGGTTCGCCGATCAGCACCGGGTTGTTCTTGGTGCGGCGAGAGAGAATTTGCATCACCCGTTCCATCTCGCGCTGGCGGCCGATGACGGGGTCGAGTTTCTTGTCTTTGGCAAGTTGTGTGAGGTTGCGGCCGAACTGGTCAAGAATCTGACTGCCGCCCTTTTCGCTCGGCGCATCTTTCGCACCGACCGGCTCGCCTTTGCCTTCGCCACCCGAACCTTCGTAGCCGCTCAGCAACTGGATGACCTGCTGTCGAACGCGCGACAAGTCAGCGCCAAGTTTCACCAGCACCTGCGCCGCAACGCCTTCA
>Ga0214923_10004672_pt1 | contig 16383 bp, 16 predicted proteins | sample LL1510_MetaG_FD_177993 | JGI IMG/M metagenome (GOLD analysis project Ga0214923, IMG submission 177993) | Freshwater microbial communities from Lake Lanier, Atlanta, Georgia, United States - LL-1510 | ecosystem: Environmental > Aquatic > Freshwater > Lake | place: USA: Georgia | collected...
AAACAAGAAGTGGAAAGAAATTTTATTTGGGTTGTTATTGGTTAGACACTATTCAAAATCGTCTTGGAGCACAAACAAGACATAAATGTTGGCGCTCTTGGTATTCAACAATTAAACCAGAGGATAAGAGTTCAGAGGGTGATGTATTATGTCCATGTTGTGAAATAAATCCAATTAATCAGGGCTGTTTTGAAACTGGTCATATTATTAGTTTTAAAAATGGAGGTTCGGATGAATTAATAAATTTGAGACCCATTTGTAGCACCTGTAATAAGTCAATGGGTATTATGAATATGGATGAATATAAACTTAGATTAAAATAAACAAATTATATTGAACTATGTCATCTATTTAAAAAATAAAAATTTGATATAAATAATATTCATATATTACTTATATACTACAAATAATGGATTTTACAAAATTATCAAAGTCAGAACTCTTATCAAAGTGTTGTGAACTTGGGATAAAAAAATGTAAATCTAAAAATAAAAAAAATTTAATTGATTTACTTACTTTAATGAATCAATCAAACAATGTAGATAATACTTTAAATGTAACCAAACATTTAAATCCATTGATAAAATGGAGTGGTGGAAAAAAAGATGAAATTAAGATGTTTGAAAAATATTTTCCACAAAATTTTACAACATACATTGAGCCATTTGTAGGTGGTGGTTCAGTGTTCTTTTATTTAAATCCTATAAATGCTGTTATAAGTGATGTTCATACGGAATTAATTGATTTATATAAAAGTATAGGTAATGGAAAAAGTGAAGAAATTTACAATTTTATGGAACAGTCTCCAAATGATGAAAATACGTATTACAACATAAGAGATAAAATGGAAATCAATAATGAGTTAGATTCAGCCAAAAGGTTTTATTACCAAAGAAAAACGTGTTTTAGAGGAATGCTTCGATATAATAAATATGGAAAATTCAATATTCCTTTTGGTAAATATAAAACTATTAATTATAAAGAATTAAAAAATAAAGACTACGAAATTTTATTAAATAGAACAGAAATTTTAAATAAAGGCTTTGAATATATTTTTGAAAATTACAATAGTGAAAGTAATTTTATGTTTTTAGACCCACCATACGATAGTGAATTTACGGATTATGGCTATTGTCAATTTGGTAAAGAAGAGCAAAAAAAATTAGCAATGTGTTTTAAAAATACTAAGATTAAATGTTTAATGATTATCGGAAAGACAACATTTATAGAAGAATTATATAATGGTTATATTGTTGATGAATATGAAAAAAAATATAAATTTAAATTATATGATAATCGTGTCGGAGATGAAATTAATACTAAACATTTAGTTATCAAGAATTATTAACAATTATTATTCAAATCTTATTTTTATTTTAGTACCTATCTCTCTAAAATATAAATAATAATCATCTTCAATCCAATTAATATTAATGATATTTAAGAAATCTTCCATATGATCTATTTTTATACCACTACTTTCAAATGTTTTTATATTTGAAAGTCCAGCAGTTAATATTTTACGATTATAAACGCTCCAATTAAGTATTCCACAATCAATCGTATAATTTTCATGTTTTTTTTTTAATGAATTCTCAATCTCTCTACATTTATTTATAGTTGCTGGCAATTTTTCAGTGTCAAGCTCAATATTCCCTTTTAATTCTCGATAATATATTACATTTTTCATTTCATCTTTAAAAATTAAATCTACATCTTTTTTTTTATCATTAATACACTGAACACCGCAATATAATAATTCTAAATTTTTATTTGTTTTTATTAGTTCTTTTGCTATAAATTCACCTAATCTACCTACTTTAATATTTATTGATTGTTCACTTGGTTTTGAACCATATAATAAATGTGAAATTGAACCTGATTTTGTTAAAGTTAATTCACCGTCTAATATATTATCAATCCACTTTATACCCATAAGTTTAATATTATTTATACAAACATCATTAGTCATTTTGTAATAATTTTTTATTTGGAAAAAAAATAATTCAATTTTTTTTGTTTATTTTAGTTTATTTTTTAATATGAAGATAGTATAGTGATGTTTTTGTAAAAGACACTAATATATTTTAATTTAAGCGGGTGTGTGTAAAAATATAAAATGTAAACTATAATATACAATAGGCATCATATGGATAATTTATTATATACAGAAGAAATTACTATAGATAAATGTATTATGATTTTAGATGAACGATTTAAAAATAAACAAATCTATACAGGATTAGGTGATATATTACTTTCTATTAATCCATATCAATATTTTAGGGATGATGAAAATATTTATAGTTTAAAAAATAAAGATACTGTTCATCTATTTAGAACAATTGAAAAAGTATACAATGGAATATTAGAAGGTGAAAGTCAGACAATAATTGTATCAGGTGAAAGTGGATCGGGTAAAACGGAAACAGTGAAACAAATAATACACTTTTTAAATAATTATAGTAGTGTTGATAATTTATTAGAAAAAATAGAAGCATCTGTTTTAGTATTATAAATGTTTGGAAATGCTTCCACTGAAAAAAATCATAATAGTAGTCGATTTGGAAAATTTATAGAATTATATTATCAAAATGCGGTGTGTGTTGGCATGACAACTAGTATTTATTTACTTGAAAAACCACGAGTTTTAAATAAAGAACCTGCCGAAAAATTTCATGTATTTAATCGCGATTTTATAGAAATTAAAATACTATTAGAAAAAGCCGGATTTAATCTTCATCAAATTGATTTTATATCCAAAATAATAAAAATTGTGAATGAAATTGTCCATTTAGAATATGGAAGTATAATTGATCCAATGTATAAAGAATTACTTACAAAAAAAAACATGAATATCCAAGATGATATTATTGAAAAAATTTATAATGAAACAGAATTTAAAGAATTGCGCGATACATTAGCTATGAAATTATATGATTTTTTATTTTTATGGATAGTTCAACAAATGAATATATTCTATAATAATGTAGAAACAACTGGTTTATTAAAAATTGGTATTCTTGATATTTTTGGTTTTGAAAATTTAAAAAAAAATAGTCTTGAACAACTATGTATTAATTATGCTAATGAAATTTTACAAGGATTATTAAATAAAATTTTAATTGAAGATAAAATTAAATTATATCGTGACGAGGAAATTACCATTAATAATATTATACCTGTATTAAATAACGAACAAATAGATTTAATTGAACGTATTTTTATAACACTAGATGAAGAATGTATGCTTCCAAAAGGTAATAATATTGGATTTTTACAGAAATTGAATTTATTATTTAGTAATCATAAATTTTTTTCTACACAAAAAATTACAATAGATAAATCGTTCGAAATAGAACATTATGCCGGTAAAATAGAATATAATGTGAATAATTTTCTCAATGTAAATTTAGATAGATTAAATTTGGATATAGATAATTTTATAACACAGTTATTTACAGAAGTTGGTTTAAATACAAAGAAAAAACGTGGTATTGGTAAATTAAAAATAAATTCCATAACAAATCAGTTTCGTAATAATTTAGATGATTTTATACAAAATATTAAAGTTAGTCATTTGCATTTTATTAAATGTATTAAACCGAATAATAATGAACAACCAATGAAATTAATTCAAAGTATTGTAAAAGAACAATTAGTTTACAATGGAGTTATTCAGTTAATAACGATACTTAAAGAAGGATATAGTTATCATTTTAATAAACAAAAATTTTATAAAGATTATGGAGATTATATTTTAGATAGTGATAATGAATATGTATTAGGTAAAAGTCGTATTTTTTTAACAGAAGAATATTACAAAACAATTAAAAATAGATACACGATAAATCGTTTTGAGAGTATAATAATATTACAAAAATATTCTAAAAGTATGCTACAACTCAATATCTATCATAATATTAAAAAATCTTTATATATTTTACAAAATATATTATGGTCTACTTTATTACAAAAAGATTATCATATTAATCGTAGCGCATTTCGAATACAAACATTTTTTAAAATTTTATTATATAAACAAGACTATTTAAAAAAATTAGCATTACATCAAATATCTAGATATATTAAAACTAAATGTATAACCTATCAATATCATAAAAAATTAGTTAAAATAGATAGACTGATATCAATTATAAAAAAAAATATTGTTAGGAATTTTTTTTGTAACATGAAAAATAGTATTATTAAAATTCAATTATGGTGGAAAAATTATATGAGGAAAAAAAATGATTTACAAAAGCAAAATATGTATTTAGAAGAAACAATTATTCAACGAGACCGTAAAATAATATTTTTGGAACAGCGTATTATTGAATTGGAACAAAGATTAAGTAGAACATATAATTTAGATAAAAGTATAATTCATGAACGAGACCATTATATAGTATCACTGAAAAAGGATATCGGTTGCTATCAAAAAAATATTGAGGAAAGATTATTGGAAAAAATAGAATTAATGGATACTATTGATAAACTTAAAAATGATAATAGAATATTAATTCATCAACTAGCGTATTTGAAAAATAAAAATAGTCTTGGATGGATTTCGCGTTTTTTTAACTAGATGCGGTAAAAGTATAATCTTAATAAATATATCTAATATATATTTAGATATTTATATTTTAAATGACAATACCTTTACTTATATTTGAACCGCTTGATTTACCTCCAGATATACATATTGTATTACACGATAATTGTCATTATTACGCATTTAACAAACAAAATGGTATTAATTCTATAAGTTTTTATATACAAAAAAATACAAATTTAGAATGCTATTTATTAGATAATTTTAAAAAAACAAATATTAAAGTATTTGACAATATAGAATATCATGGTAATAATGTTAATGATTTTCTATGGAAAATTTCAGAAAATAAATACGATAAAAGATATACTAAATTAGAAATTATTGAACGATTACGATTAATTAGTAAGGAAATTGATTTAAAAAATATATTAGAATTTATCCGTAAAGTCCCAATAGATGGAACATATGAAAAAGACGAATTATAATCACATTGTTTTAATGTGTGATTTTATAAAATTATACATATCAAACGATGTAAGGATTGAAATAATAAATCAGTAATAATTTTTTATAGATTTTAATAACAAAATTATTTTAGTTTCTTTATATGGAATATTCATAACAATTTATGTAAATGTTGTAAAATAGATAATAACTTACGCCCTATTAAAGAAACAATATAAACTTGTTAACAAAATATGCATATATTTCTTATTGTTTATATCATAATAGTATTACTAGATTATAGTAATCTTACGAAATTAATATATGGCGTATTAATTTCATTGATTAATAGTATCTTTAATCAAACGAGATTTATGAGCGTTTAAGAAAATTTAATACCTTGTCGTAATATTCATCTCTAAAAACGATAAGCGCATTTTGTATAGCATTTTGATCATATCCTGATTCGAATAAAGGATGATCAACATCAAATATTTCCCTAAAATCAACAGGAGGCGCGCGTAATCGTAAAACAAGCGTAATAACGCTATTGTTAAGTATACGATAATCTGCTAAAGTGTGATTATCTTCTAACTGCTTACCATTGAATATAAGGCGCTGCTTATCAACGGGAATACCAGTTTTAGTAAAAATATGATCCTTAACAGACTCAATCGTATCAGAGCTTTCAATTTCTAATGCATATTCACCCTCATTAAAAAGTCGTTTTACAATTATAAACATGCCTCCATTCATTTGAAATTTATTATTTCTACTTTTTTTAGTTCTATTATTTTTTCTTAATGAACTTCCTCTATAATTACTTTTTTCATATAATGTCATTTATTATTTTTATATATATTAGTAAGATAAAATATTATAAAGACCCAATATTAATTAAAATAATATAAAGTAATTATACAATAATGCTAAACAAAAGTGCTGTAACAATTTGTAATTCAAACGCAATTTTACAAAAAAAATAAAATATATATTTAATTATTTACCCTTTCAATAGTTATAATGTCATTTGATATTAATTATTTTCGAGACATTTTTCTTATATTTTTAGATCTTTTTCTAATATTTTTAGACCTTTTTCTTATGCTATTTTTATAATTTATAGATTTTGTTTTATTATATTTTCCACCATCAAACTGTCCCATTTGTTCATTACCAATATCTTCATATATTTTACAATATATTGGTTTACTTGAATAATTCCGAGAAGGCATATGTTTCATTTCTATATTTTCTTGGTCCATTCGTAATATGGCTTCACTGTATGACATATTACAGAAACGTTGATCCGATACACAAGGCGCTTGATTTCCTTTTGAATTAGTTCTTCTTCGCTCACCTAACCAATTTGGTTTACTATAATTATTTCTAAAATTAGAGTCTTTGTCGCATAAATATGGATGATATACAGGACAATACGATTGAAAGTCGCATGTGTCTACTTTAGCCGCATTTCCAGTTATTATTTTATAATGTTCTTTTATTGTTTCAATTGTATAATTATATTTATGAAAAATCGTTGGATGGTCATGTGAACTACCGAAAAAAACAACACTATTCGATTTCACTTTTGACATTTGTTCTATTTGAAGCAGAGTTTTTAATATTTCTCCTCCTATTTCATAAATTTGAATTTTTTGACAATTCACTTCACAATCTTTATCATTATTATTTAATGTTTTATTACCAGTTATTGGATCTACATATAATGTGATATCACTTTTTAAAGTTGTTTTTGTTTCATTATATTCTAATATAGGTCTATATCGCAATTCTAAATCTTTCTCTCCATTAGGTTTAATAATATCAACATACATCTGTTCATTAATTATCATATTCATACTGCCATCACGTAAATCATTAAAAGAAAAGTAATAAAACTTAGGTTTATATGTATATAAAACATTTTCTATTATTTTAAATATTATCAACACTCGCATATTTTGTGTAACTCCGTGACAACGTGTTCTTTCTAAAATCCACCCAAATGTGCTTTCATTTGTTTTCAAAACAAACATAAATACGCACGTAGATTGAATATATTGATTTAATTCAATCATAATATTTCTAATTAGAATTGTTGGTCTAGTATATAGAAGTGATATACAATGAAAATCAGTAAAACATCCTTCTCCAAAATATGAATATTCTAATAAAAGCATTTTTAACTTATTTTCATTTAATAAATAATTAGTTATTTTAAATTGGGGTTCAATTGAACAAATATCATATAATATAATATTACGAGTGAGATAAGAAATAGCTATTAATTCTGGTATTAACGCAATATGTGTTATTATAAATTCTCTTCTTTCATCCGTATCTTCTACTATTCTTTCAAATAGTTCAATATTTATATAATTATTACTAACCATATAATTTAGAATATCAATATTTACAATAAATCGACTATGGTCATTTAATAAAATCATTATATTATGACCACCAGAATTAGTCATTAAATTATTAAATTGTTGTTTTAAATTATTATAACTTACAGAGGTCATTTTAATAACATCTGACATATTAGATTTTTGCTCTTCGGATAAATCATCTCCATGTTTTATTAAGGTTTCTTGACTTTTTTGAATTCGTCGGTTTATTTCTATAATTTTACTATATAAAAATATTAAATTATCTTTAGAATATTGTTCTTTAATATAATTTTTTAATGTAACTAAATCATCATTCATATTTATACTATATTATAAATATTTTAATCTTTACATGACACTGTAAAAGAAATATTTATAGAATAATACAAATCTATCATTTAATATTTATTTATTATTCATTTAAATTTTTTATATTTATTATATATATATATAATAATGTCATCATTGTCAAAAAAAAATAATAAAAAATATAATCGTAAATATTCTAGAAGAAATAAATACAATATGCTTGGAGGAATGAAGTTACTTATAAAATCACTAAATAAAACAAGAACAACCACATTTGAAATTAGCCCTGATGATACAGTTGATTCATTAAGGTCTATGATAGCAAATAAAATGGGTATAGAGCTTAACAAATTAGTTTTATTTTACAATGATAATATTCTTGAAAATGGAAATACTATTAATGATTATGGAATTGTAGATGATAGTGAAATAACAACTGGGTTATTAGTTGAATGTAGTAACCCCAGTAGTGCTGCCTTACCAATAAAGGGATCCGCCATGGGAAATTCTCGTTGGTGTATTCATAAAGCAGATTTGATAGATATTCAAGCTCGGGAAGAAAGTGCTGCTGCTATGGAAGGACTGAGTTTAGTTGAATGGTTAAGGAAAGAAAATTCCCGTTTAAGACACGAAAATACTGAATTACTACGACAACTTGATCCTACTTTACCTCTGTATGATTAATGTTGGTAAGAGCAACCATACAATACGCAAAAACATTAAAACTATATATTACACAACTTATTAAAGTTTGTCTTAATTCTTTTTTGTCAGTGTAATATATAGATTTATCGAATTGTAGAAAAACTGTTAAAGTTAATAATTAAGTATAATCATACCAAATTAAAATAGATTATATGCGTTTATTATCATATTTAAAAGAATAGGTTTATAGATATAATCATGCCAGGTAATAGTTATTATATAAATAATTCATCAGCAATGTTAAATTTAAAACCTCCAGTTAAAGTTCGTAATGATCTTACACCTAATTTTTTAAGACATCGTATTCCTGAACTTTTAGGACAAGAATATAATAATATTTGTCGGGATTTCTACAATTCTATATATCACTATTTTTGTTCCAATCTTGGCTATCCAGTTAAAAGAGTATTTTCCAGAGAAACGGAACACACTACGTTAGAAGTAGGAGATGTAATCACTCTGGAAGAAGTTGGAAATTATAGTCGTTTATATCAAAAAAACAAAACAGATACTGGATTTTTAATTATAGAACAAAGTCTTGACACAACATCTAATCCTGAATTAAATATATGGAAAACTATTATAAAGGCATATCCCCCAAAATTAGAAGCTTATAAAAAAAATAGTAATAATGAAGGAGTTTTGAAATTACAAGATTTAAAAAAAGAAGATGAACATGTGTATTATCACTTTAAAATATTTTTGGATACACATCATAAGTTATTTGCCGAATATTTAATTAATAATTTGCCAGAAGAGAAAGCACATGTTATTTGTGAATATAATCCAGACCCCAGTGGTATGATAAATGCTTTATGGGAAGATTTTTTAGTTACTCAACTTAGCTAAATATTCTTCAGCATCACTTAATAATACTTTTAATTCTGTTGGTTTCATATTATTCATTTGCCAAACCATACGACGCGTTCTAGGGTTATTATTTAATGCCTCCATATTTTCATGAATAAATCTATAATACATACATCGCCATATATAATCCCATGATTTATCTACCTTTTCTTTTTTATAATTTGACATTTTATAAATATAATTAGCAGTGCTTATGTATGGTTTTGTAGTAGTTTTACCACCATCATTATAACCTACCATACCATAGACATTGGGAACCATTACCCAGTCATAACTATCTATCGCAAACTCCATAAACCATTTATACATATCATCTGGATGTATTTCACATAATAACATAAATTGACCAATTACCATTAAACGAATTATATGATGTAAATAACCATATTCAAAAGCAATATGAATATTATCATCAACTGGCTTAATGCCAGTATTACCCGTATACCAAATATCAGTTATTTCACGAGTATGTCCAAGCAAATTTGTGTTAACCATTTCATCATATAAATCCATATAGACCATCCGATAATACTCTCTCCAACCCACAATTTGTCTTACAAATCCTTCAATATCATTAATACCAATTGTTTCTGGATGAGTATAATAATAATCCAGAGCTTCTTCAACCACTTCCATGGGTGTTATTATACCAATGTTTAATGCCGATGATAATATACTATGATATATAAATGGATTATTTGTATCTATAGAATCTTCATAATTTCCGAAATTAAATAAACGATTTTTTAAAAATATCTGTAGTTTAGTTCTAGCATCTTCGGTTGAAAACGGTATGTGTCCAAAATTTTCAATATTTCCATAATGATCTGGAAATGTTTCTAATACGTATTTTTGTGCTTCCTCAATATACTTATTTTTTTGCGTTGTATGATATTTTATTTTAGGAAAACCTTCCTTGGGAGCACTTTCACGATTTTGTTGATCAAAACTTAATTTACCACCCTCAAATTCACCATTTTCATCTATCAATATATTTAAACGTTTACGTTGCCAACGGTAAAAATCAGTTTGAAAATATTTACGTTTATTTTTAGCACGACCGGCTATAAATTCGGCTAGTTCATCAAGATCGCATATAAATAATTGAGTAGGCAACATTGTTGATTTTTTTTTATAATTTTTAAACATGTTGTCTAGACGAGATTGTAATAAATGATCAACTACATCGTAATAAATTACCTCTTTGGAACCTTCCACAGCAGTATGAAATTCTTCTTGTTTATTATAATCAATATATTGAACTTCTAGACCTTTGCTAATTAAATAATCTCTATATATTTGCATTGAAGCACGATGCATTAGTAATTTTAATCCATTAAAATTTTCAATACGTTCTTTATCTCCGAAAAAAAGTGGTTCTTCAATCAAATAATAAATACGTTTTCCTTTTCCAACAATTGGTTCTAAATCTTCAAATAACTGATTCGGAAATATCAATACAGCAGTATAAGACATATTATATATAAAAGATGAGATAAATGATTTTAAATAATAATATTTACTATTTATAATTATTTTATTTAATATGTCTAATGTCCTTTATTTTAATATGATATAAAATTGAAATGTTTATTATTTGACAAAAGTATACGTTATTCTTTTTACAATGAATTACAACATAATTACGCGTTTTTCAAAATGCGATATTTTAAGACACACAAATGACGTAAATTGATATGGATTTGAAAAAACTAAAACGGAAGGCGAAATGATTGATCTGGCTATCAAAAATAACTGTCCTATAATTATTAAAAATGGAATAAATGGAAAGTGGTATCTTAAAGGCAAAGGAAAAACAATTGAATATTTAAAAAATAAGATTAACGAAAATTTAGGTAAATCTCGTGATGGTGTATTTTGTTTATTATTAGAATAGCAACATTATAATATATTTTTGTATATTTGTAATAATATAAAGTGTAATATTATAACTAATCCTCCAAATATAATACATTCTAAATTAAAGTTGTTCTTTATAATGATAGATGAAATTCATAATTTTTTTCAGTAAATATAAATTAGTTTTTATTTGTCTCATTTTTCTTTTCGATCGGTGTAATTCATAAATTTATTAATTCTAAATTTCCAATGATAAATATATTAGTATCAAAAACATAAAAATCAGAAGTGCTAAAGGTTCCCAAATTCCATTCATTATTTGTTAAATCAAAAAAAATTTTATCAAATGTAAAATTCCCCATTTTTTTAGGTAATGTATCAATTCGTTTTGTATTAAAGTTTTCTATAATAAATGCGTAAGTTTTTGTTTGATTATTTAAAACAGTATTAAAATAAATGATATCGTTTTTTGGTTTTTTACCAGCCGTATATTTAAATTTATTAACACCTTCTTTTATAATACTGCCATACTTTGGTATAGTTGGAACATTTATTGTAAATGGAGGAAACCATTTTTCAAAATCAATTGTTTTACTATTTTCACACAAACAAGTTACTATTCCTGCTAAATTAAGCTGATCTTCTACATATGATTTAATAATAAAACTTTTTACACTTTTATTACAATTACAATCAGTAACTTCTATTCTTATTGAATACTCATTTTGTATTACATTGTCAGTCTTATACTTTGAATAAACTATATTTTTTTTGATGTAGAATAGATTATTATCTATATCACCTTCACCCGATTTTAATTTATATGTATAATTTTTATTGTATGGACTTAATACCCCAAAATACTGTTCTCTATTAAAAAAACGGTCATTTAATAAATCAAACTTAATAATTTTTTTGTTTGTAACTGATGACATGTATTGTATACTATTTTCATTTATTTCATCGATTAGATCTTTTTGTAATTCATACAATACATCTTCTCTATAATTTAAATTATTATTCTGATTTTGATTTAAATTTTCAATCATTTTTATATATAAATAGATATGAAATTTTTTATTTTCATATAATATAACAAAATGTCGTTTGCACCGAGTGTTCCTAATTTAAACGCACTATTAGAGTCATATAATATACTTGCTAGTTCCAGTGTCTATAATTTTTTACAAAATGATACAGAAAATAATTGGAATATTATGGATGCTAATAGTAAAATCTGGTTAAAAAATAATAGTTTTAATGTTGATGGCCTTCGTGTAGTTATTACATTATCTGATGGAACTGTTTGCTATGATAGTTTTTCAAAAACAAATAGTTATGAGAATTATAAATCTAAATCTATTAATGAAAATCATAATTCACGTGTAGCTATACTGACAGCGTTATTAAGTAATAATGGAATTGGATATGATAATAGAAATTCTACAACCACTGGGAAATTTGCTCATTATATTGCTCAACGTATCAGTGTTACTCCATATACAAGTTCTGCTGGATGTGTGCGTGTTTCTATGAATAGACCCCCTAATTAAAATATATTATCACTCTAACATTGATTTGATATGTCATCTAGAAATCATATTAATCCCTAAAATACATATATTATATTCTTATTTTTTGATAATATATAGTTTCACAACTAAAATATTTATAAAAATTTGATTTATATAATGTCAATAAAAAACAATAAATAAATCAAAAATTGTAATGTTTGCTCCAGAGTCATTTCGTTTGGTTAATTATACATTGAAAGATATTATTAAACTTGATAAATATCGTCTTAAAATATTGAAAAATTTGGGTAAATTGGTAAAAGAACAATATAGACTACAAAATTTAAAATTAGCAAATGACTATTCTATTATGTATTTAAAGTTATATAAAAGACTTGCGACTGAATATAAAGGTTCTATATATCTAGATGGATCCAGTCCCGTTAAAGATGTTGATAAACAGATGAAAGAAAAAAAATATTTAAATCCGAAATATATGGATAGAGTGTTAAACATATATATGAATTGTCGTCAATTTTTAGTAGGAAATGGTGTATATAAAATGGTTCAGACTATTAATTCATCTCTTCCAATTCATGAACAGTGGGAAGTTTTTACTTCTTATAATCAAATCTATGAAGCAGATGGCAGATATAATTATAGCAATTATTGTCAAAAATTATATAGACGACATTTTTGTGCCGTTAGTAGATTAATAAAGCAATACAATTATTTGGAACAAGATAAAAGTGCCCGGTTGTATAGTAAACTATTCACTCTACAATAATTCAACTTTGTAAAGAATTTCGGGATAGATAATATTATTTTCAACAGCTATATATTCATATTGTTTTCCATCAATAAAATTAGATTGTATATGGGAAGGTATATCACTAAAATCAAGAAGACATATATTATAAAAAGCTCGTTCATCACTATAATGTAAATATCCAAATAATAAGCTTAAATCTTCTACTGAAAGACAGTGTTTATTTTCATATAAATTTATAATAGTATCTTTATCTAATGTTATTTTATATACATCATTTATTTTTGACCAAACAAAATCTACATTAATATCAATTTCATTACAATATTCACATAATCTTATTTGTTCAATACGTCCCACTTCTACAAATCTGTTGCCAATTTTTAAATTAAGTTTATTTTCTTTTATTGTAAAAATCATTTCTATTATTCTTGCTTTTTTGTCATCTTTGTATACATATCTAGCATCAAGTGTTAATATTAATTTACTAATTGTTTTATTTTTTTTCATTTATATATATATTTATTAATATTATTAAGTTTAATATTTAATTATAGGTGTCTTATTATTGTATATAATGACATTTAAAACAATTATGGATTATTTTTCAAAAACACAAGATTCTCCTGAAAAACAAAAATCATTTCAGCAAAAAAAACCGCTAGGTATATTAATTAAAAAACCAGAAGTAGAAATAGAAGAACCAGTAAATGCTTTTCTGCAAAATTTTAATATGCCAAAAAAAAAAATAATTGAACAAACATGTAATGAAACTATAAAATTTGATTATATAAAATCTCAAAAAACAAATATAGTAGAATCAACTAAAAAACCTGTCGAACAAATGACACCCACCAAATTTGAAGGTATTCGTATTTATACCGATGGCAGTTGTATTTTAAATGGTAAACCTAATGCGCGTGGTGGTTGGGCTGTCTATTTTCCGGGGGGTGAATTTCCAAATTTAGCTGAAAAATATACAAAACATCCTACTAACCAACGATGTGAATTAACAGCAATACAAAAGGCTTTTGAAACCACAAAATCATATATTGAAAGTGGTGGTAAAATTGAACTTTATACGGATAGTGAATATAGTCTAAAGTGTTTACAGGAATATTGTAAAAAATGGTCAATAAATGGTTGGTTAAAAGCAGACAAACATCCTATTGAAAATCGCGATATCATTGAACCACTATATAATTTTTACAGTATGTATTGGCGGCTAATAACACTCAAACATGTCAGGGCACATACTGGCCGACAAGATGAACATAGTAAGGCTAATGAGATAGTAGACCAAATGGCAAGATCTACTATTTCCTAATTAATAAATCACACATACCACTTTTTATTCGTAAAATATTAAAATTTACAATTACTACTTTTATATTAAATTTATAAGCATATGTTTTATTATTATAAGGTTGAAATTCATTTGGTTGCGGTTTATATAATGGACTAGGTGGTATAATAGGTAATCCATTAAAGGTTTGCTGAACTGCTAATCCTAATCCACCACCATTAATAATTTGTCTAGTTGTGCCTCGTGATCTTCCTCCATTTATAGGATGCTGAAGCGGTCCCCTAACACCACCACCATTAATTATTTTTTGTAATGTCATAAAAATTGGTTTTGGAGGAGGTTCATTCGTTAAGTGAATAATTAGTTGTGCGTTATTAATGCGGTCCATATTTAAAAATCCACTAGGTTGATGTTGGAGTGGATTTATAGCAAAACTATAGTTATAAATATAATCTTGTGTATTAAAATTATATCTATGTATTAATGGTTGTGCTAGAGTTAAATAAGGGCTTTCGAGTGCTTTAAATCTATACTGTTTATCTAATAATAGTGAAATATTTTCTATAATATTATGTGTTGGTAATATTTTTTGATTAGCATAGTGAAACCAATATTGTCTTAAAAAATTCGTCGGTGTATAGTCTGAATATAAATAGTCTACTGGTTTTAATAAATCAGCATCTTTTTTATCATAATTTTCTAATTGACTATATTCTCCATATGTATTACGACTAAATGTATCATCACGACTAGGTAAAATCCATAATTCTTTTATCGGTAGTCTTTGATTGATAGTTATATTAACATATTTTTCTGATATACCTGATTGTATTATTTCAGTATTTTGATCTATTAAATAGTCAATATTACTTGTTCGTAATTTCTTAAATTCATCCGGGTCTAAAAAACCACAATGAGCATTAAATGAAATTAAAAATCGTCCTCTAACTAAATCTTTTAATCTATTTATATAATCTGTTTCTTTTAAAACATTATTATTATTTATAACAGTATTAATAAAACCGAAATGTATTGTTATAAATGGACTATTTGGAGGGGGAAATCCATTTTCATTTACATAACTTATTTTAAATTGTCTTAGATTTTCTATAAAATTAATCGTCCACGTAATTTGAGTATAACTCGTAGGTTCAGTATTTATTTCCCATCTCATTCTCCCTCCAGAATTTGGTGTGATAACATTATGTGCTTGATTAAATAATGTAGTAAGCATATTTGCTAGTGATGAACCACTATATACCCCATCAGGAATTACAATATTATATTGTCTTGGAACTCCATTAGGCACTTGCGTCGTGATTGGAAAATTAATAGAACTTACAGTAACCATATTGTTTTCTTTACTGGCAAATATATTGTAATTTCTTGAACCGGTTTGAATATAAAATGGAGTTAAATATGCTATATTTATGTCAGTATATGGATCCGTTTCTGTAGTATCTATTGTATTACTATATGGAGCTATACGTTTTCCATAAAATGGACTTTCTATTTTATTTTCTATTATTGTTATCCATTGTTTAATTGGTTTTATTCTTACTTTAAAATACATAGACTGATATTCTAAATTTAAAAAAGGTATACTTAATCCCCAATCTTTTGAAAAATAGAATGGAAGATAAATGTATAAA
>Ga0214923_10004673_pt1 | contig 16377 bp, 8 predicted proteins | sample LL1510_MetaG_FD_177993 | JGI IMG/M metagenome (GOLD analysis project Ga0214923, IMG submission 177993) | Freshwater microbial communities from Lake Lanier, Atlanta, Georgia, United States - LL-1510 | ecosystem: Environmental > Aquatic > Freshwater > Lake | place: USA: Georgia | collected 2015-10-15
CCCAACTTGGGCTGATATTGCATCGGAGGATTCAATGCGTGGAAGTAGTCGCCGGGATCCTCGTCGAAGACGTAGAACTTGACGACATCGGTAGGAAAGGCATATCGCGGTAGCACTGCCTTTGCGAACAGCCGCTCGAGCAGAGTCCCCTCGTCATTACTTTCGCTTTCTTCGGCTTCAGGCGATCCCTCGTCATCCGAGTCGCGGTCTGCGTCACCTCCGACATCGGGCTCATTCGCAGGAGTGACGGCGGTCTGTTGCTGCAGTGGTAGTTCAACTCCGCCCTCGCCCGCGTCGCCCATGTCGTCACCATCATCTCCCACTGCGGCCTGCACACCGGCAGTGCCTGGTCCTGCATTAACCGCACGCAATGCAGCAAGCAACGCCTGAGGTATCCCCGCAATGAAGTCCTGCCGGTTCGAGACCTCTGTCGGAACCAAATCATCCAATGCCTTCGACACGCGCTGTTTCTCGTGACGAAGCCACTCTTCCAGGCCAGCGAAGGAAAACGCATCTTTCGGCCCAGACTGGAATTCCTGCAAAGTCCCCAAGGCTGTAAAGAGATTTGAGGTTGCGGTGGTAACGCGGATGGGCTGCTGCTCAAGAACGTACCGCTGGAACTGACTCAGTAGCATCGCGTACGCGTGCCGCCGGACGATCTCTTGGTTGTCAAGGGCCAGCATCGGATCCCTGACCGGTCCGCTGACGATTTCGGCCGGCCTGTCGAAAAAGTTCTGATCGTGACTGTCCGCACCGCAGAAAGTAATGACGGTTGCCAGTGAAGACCCGCGACGACCGGCACGCCCGGCCCGCTGCTGGTAGTTGGCTCGCGTTGGCGGGACATTCCGCAGTGCGACCCCGGTGAGACTGCCGATATCGATGCCAACCTCCATCGTGGTCGTGCAACTGAGGACATCGATCGGAGGATCTGGTGGCACACGCGTGCCTGGGCTCACGTCTTCCGGTGGCAGTGCTACGTCCTGGAAACGGAGTTCATACCGCTCTGTGCGGGAAAAAAGTCTTCCATCCCCAGCTTCATTCAAGGCGGCGCTGTGCTCCTCCGCGGTAAACGGTTGTGGACTGTAGGTTTCATCGGAACGTACCCGCTCAACGAGTTTACGGTAGTAGTGTGTCCTGGCAACGGCACGGTGGTCGCTGACTACATCGATGGCTTCGATCCCGTCTTGGCCGCAACTGTGGCAAAAGCGCCCGAGTGGTGAAATCGGTTGTATGCATGTGCAACGTGCGCACCGCGCCCACTCGATTCCAGACGTCACAAGCCGTACCTTGCCGGCACTGACAAGAATTCCATTTCTTCCGCGCTGACCTTCCTTGAATGCCTCTTCGAGCCACTCTTGCCACGGGTTAGGGTGGCCTTGCGTACGTCCAAACTGCGCTAACCTGAAGGGGTTTCCTAATAGTCGTCTGAAGTCCTCGGCAAAGACAGCCTGACTGGATGACACTTTGAACGGTGCACGCCTGACGTTGACCCAGTCGTTCGGAGTGCCGGGCAACTTGATAGCGCGGTCTCGTGCTACGTTCTGCAGCCATCGGGCAATGATCGCGTGTTTGCCGTCGTTCCCAATCGGAGGCGTGGTCAAAGCCTCGAATGATTCCCGCTGAAGCTGTGTGACATCGCCAGTGAACGTCGCAACACCGAGGGCTTCGAGACCGGTGTGTGGATGAAACAACACTGCATAGAGTGCGAGCAGGATATTCTGAGGAACGGATTGCCCAACATCCTGATTGAGGGCATCAACCAGGGCCCGTGCGTTCTCCGGCGTGCGGCCTACTTCTGCCAAGACCCGTTTGGCTTTTTGAAGATGATCGCGGACGGCGCCTGGGCTGTCCGGGGAAGTGAGGCTAGCTTGGCGAACGACGCACCCGAGCAATAATGCACCGTAAGCGCGATCCAACGTCACTGGTAGGCTATGCCGTTCGAGCCAGTCGGCACCGACCAGCAGAAGCGGTCTGGTCGCATCACGCAGCGAAAACTGTTTCAGATTTCCGGATAGCCGCGACGCGGCTTGACGACCGTCCGAAAACAGCATCACCTTCCGACCTTGCAGGGGCGTTTGTGATTCCGGAATAGCCGGTTGATCGAGAAGCTGAGTTGAAACCAACTCCTGAAATGGCTGATCACCCTTCGTCTGATGACCACTGATCATGCTGCCTCTTCCCTCGCAACGAGGGCATGACCAAAATCGACCTGGTTCCGGTATTTCACCAACTCCTCCATCGCCTTCCGGTTGCTGTTGCTGCGCTGAGGGAATCCACACTCGACGGGCGTTTTCACCGTGTGCGTTGAATTTGCCTGTCCTGGGATCCAGGTAAACCATCCGCGGATGGGCGCGCTGCTGCTCGCCAACCGGCCTCGGCTCCTCAAGCGACATTTGAACAGGTCGGAGCGCGAGGTGTTCGACCTGATCAATGCGCACACCTCCGCCGGACTCCGCCCAAAGGAAATGCGGATCCCGAGGGTCGTCGGAAAATGCTTCGACGACTGCGAGGCCGCAACCCCGACACGTCAGCATCTCGAGCACCCGTCCACCGCAGTCGCATCGCTGTTGCGGTTGCGAGTAGAGTTTCCCCGCAGGCCCACGCCCGCGCTCTGCTTCGGCGACTTCGGAGCAGTTCGGATCCAGGCACACCCAAAGCCCAGGAAGCCCTCGAAAAAACATGTGCACCCGTGCAGCGAGAAGGGGCACCTGCTTTGGGCTGCGAGCAAACGCGCACACTTCAAGAAGCGCATCAGTCGCCTGGCGACGGGTCTGCTCGGGGCATTCGATACCGAATAGCCGCTGTGCGAGGCTGTCGATTCGCTGAGCGGCCCCCGACTCGGATCTCTGGGTTTCACTATCGGTCTCAGACGGCGAACCCGACGTGATATTCAAGAGGCGGCCGACAACGGGTTGCGGCGCAAGCACACGGTAGAGGAGGCCGGGAAGAGTTTCTTCGTTGGCACCGACTTGCACCAAGTCGTTGCCCTTGTTAACGCGTATCTCCGTCACTGGGGCGCCGCATTCATCCTCAAAATGCCGCAGCAGCGGCCTAACACCATCGACCCGTTCGCTGAGGGCAGTCGAGTGGAATCGGGAGAGATCGATTTCAGCAAGGGCTTGCATGAGGTCGGACGTGGCTGCTCCCGACGTGGCGTGCGCTATCTTCCGGCCAGTCGGCACGAAGAACATCTCGGGCGTCTTGCCGGTCAGTTGCGCGACGAAGTTTTGCGCTCGGGTTGACTCCGAGAACGATGCACTCGTGCATATCACCTGCATGCGGTCTGGTGACAGGCCCAACCGCTCTCGTAACCGGCGGATTAGCATCGCGACTTCCGTGCCGCTGGCGCCGCGATAGAGATGAGCTTCATCAAGCACCAGCATGAGCTTTTCTTGTTTGTTAGCCGGATCACCATAGTATGCCTTGGTGCTGTCCCATATGGACTTTTCGATTGGCCGCAGCAGCATGTATTCCAACATCGAATAGTTGGTCATGAGGAGGTCCGGTGCTTGCCGCTGCGACTCATGTCGGAGGAGCAGTTCGGCATCGTGACGATCATCTTCCTTGATTCGGTTCAGTTCGCCGTTCCGATATAGCGCCCGACCTCGGCCAAACCAGTTCTTCAAATCGTGCTTCGCAGGCCACTTTCCTTTGCTGACAAGCACGTCAATCAGCTGCTGGGCCTGCTGGGCCTCCCCGTCTCCCCTCTCGGAGGCACGAAGGAGATCGATGTAAAACCCCAATGGCCTCAGCTTACGCGTTATGCGGTTTCTTTCGCGTTGGGTGATTGCCCCAGTTTCGGGGGCAGGGGCGGGTATCACGCCCGGAAATAACGTGCGACCGGTGTATCGCGTGAACTTAACTGGTCTTCCAGCGGATTGAATAAATCGCTCCCGTGTGACTTGCGATCCAAACAGAATTCTCAGCCGAGACAACTGGTCATTTACTAGCGCGTTCATCGGATACAGAACGAGGGCCCGCACCGCCCTACTCCCGAATGCTAAAGGCCGATTTTTAGCCTCCTCGTACAGGCGGCCCAAAACTGGCATGAGGAATGCCTCCGTTTTTCCTGAACCAGTACCTGTGGTCACGACAAGATCTTGGCCGCGACCCAGCGTTGCCTCGAGCCCTTCGGCCTGGTGCGAGTACGGCGGATCATACAACAAGGAGCCGGCCCCTTCAGTCGCAAGTTCCGCCAGTAGATCCTTGACAGCCTCTGGTATCGCCAATTCCCGGTATGTGCGGTTCGCCACATAACGCGCGGTACTTTCGATGAATGGTCGTTGGGCAATCATCTCTGGTGATCTCAGAAGCTTTCGTCGCATTTCGACGAGTTGCGGGTGCGATATGTGGTACTCCGCCTCGATATAAGCGATTAACCCTTCGCAAAGCCGCTCAGTCTCTTTGAACATCTATTGATCCTTTCTTCCCTCTTCCATCCCACGCAGGCTAACAAGTTCAAGCGAATACAACCTTCACACCACCGCTTTCCAATTCAACCTGGATCGGTACTTGCCATTCGGCAGGACACGTCCACGGCCAGCCATCAAAGGGTTCGCACCATAGGAACATCAACCGCCTGAGCTGCTGTGGGAGCGGACAGGTCGCCTCGACCATGAGTTGTGCGCCCTGGTGGCTCATGCGAACCACCTCGGGCGTTCCCGTCGCAAGCCCCCGGGCCAGCAGGTACCAGACCCACTCGTCAAAGTCGTAGTCGATCGCCAAACTGCCCACACCACTGATGCTGACGACTGAGTAGTTTAAGTGATCGTCCGAATAACCCGGCCTCGCAGCCAACCACGTCCCGGTACCAGGCGATCCAGTTCTCCATCGCCCGCTGGCCGCTTGCGCATTTCCAAAAAATGCTCCCGGCTCACCGGTGACGAACTTGTAGTGTTCAAGTTTGCCGGCCTGCGTACCGCTGTTCGGCAACTCCCTTTCGACCACGCCCCACAATTCCGTCAAAGTCCCAACAGCCTTCTGCCGCCGGGAAGCGCAGTCGTGGAAGTGGTATCGACCCAACCAGGTTCGTATCCCGATGCATTCAGCCTCCAATTCCGCAAGCGTCGCAGCACAGGTTGCGCAAAAGCGGAATCTGCGTACCACCGAGTGTGTGGACTCAAGTAGTTCGAATGGTCGCCGCTTCGAAAGCATCGACGTGGGAATTGAGCCGATCAGGCAGCCGTGATTTTCACCAAGTCGGATCCAAAACGGTTTCACACGTGCCAGCCGCAAATGGCCGCCGACTTGGGTCTCCGCGATATCACCAATCGCGAGGAGTTGGCTGTAGATGGGATTCATGTCGTAACCATCCGAGAAGCCAGTAGCGTGCAGGGTGAGACGCACCCAGCGTGTCACTGAAGCCTTCGCGGTATGCCCCCATCGATAGACGGCCGCGCGCACGAGATCAGCAACACCCGCTGGCAACGGCGGCCCGTCGTTGGGATTTCCGAGCGCCAACATCGCGGCAACATCTCGGGCTGTCGTTGCAACTGTCATATGAGTTTCAGCCAAAAGGTCAGGTGAAGTGATACGCACCTTGGGCTCGTACAGCGGTTATATAAACTAAGGCTTAGGACCGTCAGCCGGTTTTTCAATGCTTGGATGCGACCGCCCAGCGAATCTGCTTCCCCGCGAGCGGCGCCCCGGTTCGTCAGTCGTACCAGCAACTCTTCACAACACTCTATTTCTTCAGCAATCCGCGTGCGGCGCTGTTCCGCAGCTTCCTCAAATTTTTCTTGCTGCGCCTGCCATCCAGACAAAATCTCACTCCTCCAACTGCTCGTCGCACGCGCCTGATGCTCGGCTAATTTCCCGCCAAAGACCCCCTCCACTGGGAGCAGCTTCGCAGAAACGTGGCCGTTCGGAGTGCGGAATGTGACCATGAGTTTGCGCTGCACGCCTCTCGCATTTTCTACCTGATAGAAAGGCGTCAACACGTTAATGACGGCCTCCCGCGTCATCTGCTCACGCTGGCCGCTTGGAAGCAGTTTTTCACCAAATACGAGCAGCTTGGCCCCAAGTTGATCCCGCAGCCACCAGCAATCGTTAGAGCTACTGGCCGAAGCCTCGTCGAAAGGCAAAAGATCTGCTGCTGCATCCATCCATCCGACCGTTACGAAATAATCGCCCTTGCCGGGGTTTTGAGACGCAGGATGCTCCGGCGGGCATTGCACTTTTACGCACATCGTGTTTCCGGACCACGCTGTGTTGGGCAACCCGCACCACGCACTGACGAACTCGTCATGAAGAACTCCCCCATGATCGAAGAATTGCAAATGCTTTACGACTACGTCGCCGTTCATCTTGTGATGTACAACCAAACGGGGCGATGGCGATAACGCAGGTCGCCGGGTTTCAAACGCATTGACACGTCTTGGCACGTATGCGTACGGTTCCCCTAGACAGCGCAACGTTACAGGGTCCGCCATCTTGTCGAGCGGGCGATACCAGAGGGTACGAAACTCCCGGCCCGTCAGATCATCAGGAACCCGAACCTGGTAGTCATACTCCCTAGGTATCGATAAATTCAGTAGTTGCAGCCACTGTTCAGCCGCGATCGCCCGACGCTTGAATCCCGGCCCTCTGCCTTCATCAACAAATGCAGGGCTCTGAGGTGCATTCAGATTTACGACGTCCAGCGCCTCCGTGTAGTCACTTCGACTGAAGCGTGGCATGCTATTAACGCCCGTCCGGGGCGGGCGCGGCCCTGCCGCAGGGGCACCCACCGCAACATGCATGACGCTAGCGTCGATCCACCTCACCAAAGCGAAGTCCTCTAGATCGTTTACCTCACCATAAACACCATTCTGCTCGAAGAGCAAAGCAATCGTCTCGTCTACCTGCTCGCGATGTGCGAAGACGTAAACTTGTAAATCACGGGTCAACGTCTCCTCATCGCCGCCGGGTCGACGAAACGCCGAATTCGTAATTCGATCAAGCCGGCCAATCCACTGATCGATCTCCTCGACGGTCCATGGAGTGCTGTAAAAAATGAGGACTCGTGCGACCTGCAGATTGAGGCCGAGATGTGCGATATTTGCGGCCAACAGGATTTGGGCGTCACCGTTTTTGAAGCTCTCTAGCGCCGCGGTGACCTCCGCAGGGGTGCCGGCGGACGCGATCCGCAACTCAACGGGATCAGAAATACTGCCGACAACGGGCATGCGGGTGTTGAGACGCCGCTTCAAGTAGTCGACTGTGGGCGCGTCATGGCAGCAGACGAGGACTTTTTCCCTTGGCTCCAGCTTCCATATTTCAAGCAGTACGGTACTAAGCGCGTCAACCCGGCTATCAGTTGCAGTGGTCCCGTCCAACTGGTGCTGCAGGTCCAAGAATTCCGGCGGGAGGTCTGATCGTTCCCGCAGCAGCTCACCGACTCGATCGGCCAGTGTTTGTCCTCCAATTACGGCCCGGCGATAAAATTGGGCCCGATTTACAGAGGCCGGAAGCCTCGCGCAGACCTCTGAGATCGTACCCCACCGCTCGCGCTCGCGCTCAGTCGGTTCGACCCCATAAAGCGATACGGCTCGGGCGGGCAAAGCAAAACCGCGCAGGTCGCTTCGACTCGATCGTATAATCCGTCGGGTCAAGTGAGCCCAACTGGCATCTATCGCGGCGAGCACACGCTCACGCACATCGTTGGACCATGAGCGAAACTCATGAAATGGGGTGGCAGCGGCGTTGCACTCAGCGCAAATCCGATGAAAAAGTGCTCGCAACTGCTCGGGTTCGAGCAACGAGAGCATCTCAAGGCGACGATCCGTATCCTGCAAACGAGGCGTCGCAGTCAGGAGAATCAGGTTCGGAATGCGTGCAGCGTAACGGACGAGATAGTCACGGATTTCCTGAGGGAGAATGGGAAGTTCGTCGACTATCACTAGGTGAAAACGGTCCAAAACCCGGGGTAGAACCGCAACCTCTGTGTTGTCGAAGCCGAACCGCAGGCCGGGCCAAAGCACGAAAAGCTCGCCGTGCTCTTTCACCGGCGCATCCGCGTTTGGAGGCCATAATCGGGTCTGCGTTGGGTCGATGTCACGTTGCTCGTGTAAGAAGCCTTCGGGTAATGAGTGGCCTCGGTACCACACTTCCTCGATCAGCCACTCGTGTCGCTTTAAGTCAGGAGCAACGATGGCGATGAGACTCTTAGGGTGTAGGAGGCGGAAAGCATTGATGATCATCAACGCCTCGACAGTCTTCCCCAACCCCACCTCGTCGGCCAGCAAATGCCGGATATGCGTATCCGTCAATACGCGACGCACGGCGGCGAGCTGGTGCGCAAAGAGAGTCGCGCGTACACCCGTGGCACCCGCGAGGGCACTGTCTATGCCCTCCACGTATCGCCGCCGCGCCTGTACGCTGCTGCAAATGCGATGATACGGGTCGTACTGCATAATCACGTCTCAGTGCGGACACCTTGGATCAGGAGTTTACAGATCGCAACCTTAGCACTGCGTAGCGAATAGCACGGGCCATACCCATGTCATCGCACAAGAGAGAGAGTACTCGCCAACGAGCGTTGACCTTGAAGGCGGCGGGGTGAAGCCAAATGTTCATGGCGTCTTGAATGCTGGGTTTATCCCATCGGGGACTCGCATGGCCGTCACGATACTCTTGGTGCCATCGATACAACGCATCACTCACAATGCCGACGTTTTGCTCCGCGTACGGTAACGCAGCAAGTCGGCCATGGCCCGCCGTTGGCCACACTGTCGCTAAGAGTGAATGGAATTCTGCTTGAGCCTTCCAGATGCTGATTGCTTGCCCAAGGTCCATCTGACCCAGCGCCTCCCGCGCGGCTATAGAACAGCGGCCTTCGCGCTCCTCGTAGATGTTCACCGCATCCCTCAACGCGGTGGTCAGGAAGGCTGGGCTAGCAACCGCGGCGGCACTCATTTGCGTCGCCCACAGTTCAATGTCGCTCCACGATCTCTTTATATCCGCTGCGAGTGTTCGATAGTCGTTGGCGCAAAGACTTATTGCGAGATGATCTGACAGTAGCGGGTGGACAGACTGGAGTCGGCTCTCTTCAGTGGCCCAGGCCTCGCCGCACACGGCCATCGCAGTCCACTGGTCTAACACCGCTGTCATCGCACGCCGCCGGAAATCAACCGCCGAATTGGTCGCTCCTGCAAGAAACCAATTTAGGTAGCCGGCGAAAAGCCTCTGCAACCCCACTCCGTTGCTGGTGTCCTCTAACTGCCTGACAAAACGCGGGCGACCGGGGCTGGGCGCTGCCATAGGTTGTTCTGCACTGCCATCACACAGTCCATCCCCAAATTCGCGCAGTGTACGCTGGGGCAGAAACAACACGATGCCATTCGAGTCCACATCGGCGGACTGCACTCCAAATTCCAACGGCGTTTTTTCATGGCTCAACACACACTCGACTCGTCCACCATCGGCTTCACACGACCACTCGCCCCGCCGCGCTTGTTTTGTCCACCAGTAAGCTGCTGTCCTCTTTTGTAGGCAGAACGCTGCATGACCAAGGCCCCCGACAGCGATCTCCACAGTTACTTCGCCTGCGCTCCCAAGTTCGTCCGCTATAGGCGGCGGGACAAGGCTATCCCACACCACGTGACGTTCCGTGAGCGCTACCGGCAACGTTGGAACCACACACTGCTCGACTCGGCACAGATTGCCCCACATAAGTGACACCGTGATCGATACCGACGTTAGGGCAAGTGACGAGCTGACATGAACTCCGAAGGGAGTCCGATGCAGGAGGGCGTCGGTCGTCACCTCACCGCGCCACTCGATGGCAACAAGTGGCGCGTACGCGACGTTCGATGACGCACGCAGACTCCGCGTCACGGTTGCCCCGCCACCTCGTGAAGCCGTAATGGCGTGTCCCGAGGAGTCGGCTTTGATTCCAATCGTAACGCTCTGTTCCCGCTCGGTTAGAAGTTCAACCCCATCGTACTTAAGCACATCAAACCGTCCCTCGACAGTCAATGCGACAACGTCACCAACGCAATAATCTGTCGAACGTGGCGAGTCGAGTGGTGGTGTCCCTGCCACTCTGATTCTCAGTGATTCTTCAGTATGAAGACCAAGTGCAGTCAAACGCTGGTCTGTTTCTGGAAGTGTGAGATCAAGCTCGTAGATAGGATGGTTGCAGAGCAGTCCAAGCGACTGCTTAGCGTACGGCGCCCATTCTTCATGGTCATCGATTATGACGACACGCTTGGGCCGCTTGCCGGGATGGAGTTGATTGAGCAGTTCCAAGTCCTGTTCCTCCGACCCGCCGAACAGCAACGGCCGCCGCAAATCTATGCTGCATCCTTGAAGATAGCGAAAAGCGTTGTTTGCAAGGTGATCCGGATCGAGGCCTGGGAACAGTGGCGCTGAGGCTGCCGGCAGATTCCCTAATCGCAGAGGAACGTCTTGGCCGCAGAGAAGAGCATCGACTCGCATTGGCGGCACCACGCTCCACAGCGACGGTGCATAAAAGCGGGTCCGAGAATCCTGTATAATTCGTGAGGCCACATCGCGTGCGGAAGCAGCAAACCTTATCGAAAGATAAGGATGCTCCCCACGGCTCACATTTCCCTCAATAAGCAAGAGCGTCGGCTGCGCATTGTCTGAAGGCTTTGCATTGGCGGCATCTGGGACCGCGGTTTTCAGTTCCGTTTGGCGTACACGCGCGGCCTCCACGGATGCTTTGGCCCGCCCCGATCGACTTAGGTCTTGTTTTATGCGATTAATTGCCGCTTCATTGAGCCAAGAATCTTCTGCTTCGCCAAGAATGGCACGCGCTAAGGTGGCACTTAGATCTGAATCACGAACTAAAGCGCCAAAGCGAGTTGTAAGATCACTATCATTAAGCGTGGCCACGAAAGCCGCATCCGTGGCTTCACCGTTGGTCAGGGTCTCAACCTTGACTCCAAGCGACATGAGCGCTCTTGCAAATCGGTCTTGCATATATTCGGGAAGAATCGCATGTGCAATAGGCCAGGCTATGTAAGAGAAGTTATCGACCCACGGCGAAGACCGCGGCTTGGAGAATCCAAGTTTGTCTGATGCATGTTCGAAGAAGTCCCGCAAACACCGGCGGGAAGGATTGGTAAACTTTACACCGAGAGTGTTTCCCAACTCAGGCCAGTAAGTCGTGCCGTTGCCGCGATATGTGTAGCCCACCTCCGTGGCTACCACCAGTAGTGGCAAAAAGCGGGATCCCCACCACACGGTTTCAGTGAGCGAGGTTCCTCGCATAGCTGCGCGGGTGACCTCAAGCAGGCGGTCGTAAGAGATATTGGAGCCAACGTACTCAAGAGCGAATACGGGGCGGCCGTCACGGGTCGCCCGTAGATGTTGAAAAAACTTAAGTAGGTCATCATGGACTTCTTTAATGGCCGTGTTAGACATGGCAATCGCTTATAATGATGTACCCAAAAGACAGGACGTCTGTGACGAATGAGCACTCTTGCACTAGGCTCTGTCTGAAAACAGTCTGGCGCCCACACGAGCGGTTCTGTAGTTGGTCTCCCGCCAAGGAGACCGACTGCCATGAAACGACACGAAGTCACGGACGAGCAGTGGGAATTGATTCAAGCGATTCCCCCTAAAGGTACAGCGAAGACGGGTCGCCCGCCATCGGATCCGCCGTTGATGCTCGATGGAATCCTCTGGATTCTCCGTACAGGCTCGCCCTGGCGTGACCTGCCGGAGCGGTTCGGTCCATGGCAGACCGTGCACGACAACTTTGCGAAATGGCGAGCGTTGGGTGCATACGATCGCATTCTCAAAGCCCTGCACATCCGGCTCAATGCCGATGGGACGATCGACTGGGATCTGTGGTGCATCGACGGTTCTTCCGTGCGGGCAAGCCGTGCCGGCGTCGCGGCTTCCAAAAAAGCTGCCGTCGGCATGCGGAAGAGCCAAAAGACCACGCGTTGGGCCGCTCGCGAGGTGGATTCGGCAGCAAGTTCCACTTGGTTACTGACGGTCGAGGCCTGCCGCTGACGGTGGAAGTGACCGCCGGCCAGGCGCACAAGTCGACGTGCGTCGAGTCGGTGATGGATCAGATCGCCATCCCTCAGCCGCTGGGGCGGCCGCACAAGCCGCCAAAGCAGTTGGCAGCGGACAAAGGCTACAGCTACAACCGTGTGCAGGACTGGCTTCGCAAGCATGGCATTAGGCCGCGGATCCCGCGAAAGGAAAACGAGCGGCTCCGGCATGACGGCCGATCGGTCTTCGACAAGCAGGCCTACAAGCGGCGCAGCATCGCCGAGCTGACGATCGGCTGGCTGAAGGAATGCCGGCGAATCGGCACAAGGGTCGAGAAACTCGCCGTCAACTTACTCGCGATGATGAAGCTCGCAATGGTCCAACGGTGCCTCACAATGGCGTTCTCAAATAGAACCTAGAAAGGGATGTCTTCGTGCAGATCGTTTTCATGGTCGTCAATGTAGTTATGCATAACAACACATGCGGGTAGCATCTTTTCGAGTTGCCCGCAGCCGAGCGGTGTTATCGCTGTGGCAAGGACATTCAGCTCGCGGAGCTGTTTGCATGCAATCAGTTGCTCCAAGCACTTATCTGTTACCTCAGTCATGGCGAGGTTCAGCATTACGAGCGACGCAAGCGTAGAAACATATGACAGACCCGCATCGCCGATAGGATTCGATGAGGCGTCAAGCACTTCTAATGTTTCGTACTGAGCCAAGGCGTGAAGGCCCGCGTTAGTTAAACCAGTGCGTTTCAGATCCAGTCGACGAAGACCAGGCAATGCCCTGGCGGCCAACGCGGCGGCGTCGCCATCTTTACAACCGCTCACCTTAAGATGCTTTAGCTGCTTCAGCGATTGCAGCAGCGGCCAACCGGCCTGAGTGATAGCCGTGTCGCGTAACGACAGGGACGTGAGGCGCGGCAGGCGTCCAAGCGTGACCATGCCGGCATCGGTAATGCCAGTATTCGACAGGTCGAGTTCTTCCAAGTTGCGTAGGTCAGCAAAATGAGCGACGCCATCGTCTGTGATGGTAGTGTGGTCCAATCGAAGAACCCTTAGTTTCGGCAGTCGCCCCAGGCTCCGTAGGCCGGCGTCCGTTACGGCTGAACTAGAGAGCGTGAGTTCGACCCATTGGTTTCCGAGAAGGTTTGGCAACTCAAGCAGGTCTTGATCGGTGCAGGTCGAACTCTTCAGAACGCCGCTCGCTGACTGGGGAACGTGCCATACTCCGAAAGGGGTGGAACCCTCGTCATTTACGCACACCTCGGTGTTTGCGATCATCGAGCGATACGCGATCCATCCCCGGAGTTGCTCGGCGTCCATCGAGCGTGACGCCTTGGGGCCTGTCACGCACAGCAACTGTCTGCCTTGGCGATAGCGATGCTCCGCAGCGCGGAGGCGCCGACGTAAAACACGCGGCAGCGCGGCCTTGTGATTCACGACCAAGCCAGTGACGACCTGCCGATTTGTGTCGCCCATCACAATGGTTTTGGCGTGGTTGAGAGCGTAGTCCTCGGCTGCCAATACGGATCTCACTCTTGCCTTGAGTTCCTCAAGTCGGCGACCAGTCCGATGAATCCTATATGGAAAGGAGAACGTTAGGTCATCTGCGTATCGAGTGTACGTTCCCGCGAACGCAGTCGCCACGTCGGCGAGAAACAAGTCTAGTTTGTGATTGATGATATTAGACATGACCGGGCTTGTCGCGGCGCCCTGAGGCAGTCCGGGCTTAAAAGGGTGCGCGCATATGTAGAGCAACGAATCAATGACTTGCTCGCTCCAGCCTAGAGAGCGAAACGTGTCGCGCACCTTCTCCAGCTGAATGCTTCCAAAAAAATGCCGAATATCGAAACGAATGATGCATTTCCGCCCGACGTGGTGTGCTGCGTGGTTTGCGATGGAGAGGGATCGCTTAAACCCCTTTGCATAGCGGGCATCGGGAACGTACCGCAGAACTGAGCGCATGAGCTTTCGCTGAAGGGCCAACATGTCGGGACATGGGATGCTCAACTGCCGGAAGCCACCCGATCGCTTCGGGATGCGGGCTTCCCGATAATCGTTCGGGACATCGAAGACATCGTCGGCACTCATGCTCAGGCGTTCGAAAAACTGCCGGCCAAGCCGCGTCGATATTGTTTCGAAGGCTTCTTGCGCAGACATCCATCACCTCAGAAAAAAATGCCGCGCCCTCTTTCGAGGGCGCGGCATCGTCGCTACTTGCGATGTGCCACTCCGCAGCACTGGATCATTCACAGCCGACGAAACATCGGCCGGAGAGGTTTCCCTCCCTTGGGCCGGTCTCCCAAACCCAACGCCAAGATGCGACAGACGGACCATCACTATCGGATCCGATCACCCGAAAGTTAGGGGGTAGACTACCACCTTGGGCGACGGCGTCAAGGCTGGCCACAGTGGCCCAGACGTCCGCCACGGCGACGCCAATCATTACCGAGTTCCGGTCTAGAGAGCACACGGGTGGCCTTTGTGGAAACCGTGTGATGTGGCTTTTAAAGATGTCAGCCCGCCGCAACCCCGCCCGGTGGGATGATGAAGTTCTTGAACCGCATAAGTTGGCAGCTTTTCACCAGCAGATCGACCAGTTCGTCGAGCAGGCCTTGATCTACCTCGACGGCTGGCTCCGGCCGGTGGAGCGTGTCCGGAGCCATCTGTTCGGCGATGGCATTGATCAAGGCCAATCGGACATTGAGCAGGTCAGGGGGCGCGCGGCCATCCACGACGGCGTCCCGCACCGCCCGCTGGACCCGCGCGAGGCTGCCGATCGACTCCAGCAGCTGCGTGATGCGGTCATTGTTCGTTTTGAACAGAGCCATGTGCCGCTGATACTTGGCGGCATCGATTCGATAGTGATCCATAGACGTTCTGGCTGCTTTGAACACGCCATCGCCTCGCTGCCAGCTACTCGTCATCGCTTTGATCCTGCTGTGCTTTCTCCCCCTTGAGCCTCTCAGCGTGGTGATCGTGGCACGTGAAGAAGAGCACCTGCGTGCTTGCCGAGAACGTGCGGACGACGTCCGCCGCGACGGCCATGCGGTCTTTGTCGAAGTGCACCAGCGGGTCGTCGAGCATGACGAAGCCGCCGCGGCCCTCGAGGTAGGCTTCCGCCATCGCCAGACGCACGGCCAGGGCCAGGGCGCCGCTGCCGCCCTGTGAGAGGCGATCCGGCGGCAGCGAAACCGCGCCCCGCACCACGGTCGCCGGCAGCTGGCCGTCGAACTGGAGGGCGGCTTCGCCCCCGGTGATCCTGGAGAAAATGCCGGCCACCCGCTCGCTGAAGTCCGCCAGCGGATCGACGCCGGCGGCCCCCGCGACGCGGTCAAGCTCCTCTTCGATCCGTCGATACGCCCGGCCCTGGGCGCGGGCCCGGTTGAACGCCCGCTCCGCCGCCGCAGCCTGCTCGACGAGGTCTTCGCTGCGGGCATCGCCGAGTTCGCCGTTGAGCTCGCCAACGTCCTGCCGCAACGACGCCAGCCGCTGATGCTTTGGGTTCAGGTCCCGCTGCGCGGAGTCGAGTAGTTCGAGAAATTCGCTGACCAACTCGAACTCTTTCGGCAGCTCGGGCAGGGTCGCAAGCTTCGTTTCGGCAGCCTGCAAGACGGCCTTCGCGTCGAGCAGGTGCGTCGTGAGCGTCTCGTGGGCTTCGTACTGCGTCTTCCAGTTCGTGATCGATTGTGCGTGCGTCTGCGCCTGCGCGTCGCCATCGGAGAGTTGCGTGGTGATCTTGAGAACCTCTTTTTCGATCGTGGCGAGGTCGCGGGTGGCCGGCAGGTTCTCGATCGCCTGCATTTCCGTCTGCCACTGCTCGAACGACCTACCCTGGAGCAGGCCGTCGTACACCAGCTTGCGTGACGCCGCCGCTGCCGCGCACTCGCGGTGCCTGTCGGCCATCTCGCGAGCGGCCTTCGGCGATGCGGCGCCACACGCCGCAAGCTGGGCAGCGAGGGCGGCCTGGTCGTCTGCGATCGAGCGAAACAAGGCGTCCACATCCTCTTCGCCGCTTTCCACGGTGAGCGTGATGCCGGCCGCCTGCACGCGGACCCGCGCCGTGGCCTTGCCCGCCGCCGGCCCCGGCCCGACGGGAATCGTCTCCGCCGGCTCGGCGCCCTGCTCCACCACGACCGTCGCGGGCTCCGCCGACTCGATTCGCCACGAGAGCGACCTCGCGGCCAGCTTGTTTTCCGCGGCCGTGATGGCGGCCTCGAGCCGGTCGATTTCGACGAGGACGTCTTCGCCCGGGTGCGGATGGGATTCGGCTGCCTCGACGGCTTTTTCCCAGTCGTTTTTGGCCTCCCGGATGGCGGCGAATGCCTTGAGCAATGCCGCCGCGTTCGCCTTCGCCTGGGCGTGAGCCCGCTCCTTCTGCACGTCCTCCAGCTGCGTCGCGACATTCGGCCGGAGCTGATTCC
>Ga0214923_10004675_pt1 | contig 16372 bp, 17 predicted proteins | sample LL1510_MetaG_FD_177993 | JGI IMG/M metagenome (GOLD analysis project Ga0214923, IMG submission 177993) | Freshwater microbial communities from Lake Lanier, Atlanta, Georgia, United States - LL-1510 | ecosystem: Environmental > Aquatic > Freshwater > Lake | place: USA: Georgia | collected...
ATCCCGGTCTGAGAGTGATCTTATGTACCTAAGCATCGAAGTTTCGGAGTGGTAAGTATTAAACACTGGATGAGTCAAAAATGAACTTGTCCGGGCTAAGGTTGAAGTGGCTGGCGGTATTTCTACTTCATTTAACTTAAACACACTACATATCTTTTGGAACTCCAATTCAGAAATACTCTCATCAAAAGAGATAGATACCTCATCATCAGATATACACCTTAAATTAAAACCTGCACTTAGAGCTTCAGAAACCACTTTTGGAGCGTCAATACTCTTTATATTTACAGTATCAAATAGATCCTGATCACCAACATTTAATCCGGCAGATTTAGCGGATGCTCTAAAACGTAAAGCCATACTCTGAATCCGCCTTGCTATGGCTGTTAATCCCTCTGGTCCATGCCACATTGCATAAAAGGCAGAGATAACGGCAAGTAGAACTTGAGCAGTACATATATTTGAAGTTGCTTTGTCTCTTCGAATATGTTGCTCACGTGTCTGAAGTGCAAGCCTGAAAGCTGGATTGCCATGCGAATCAACTGATTGACCAACTAATCTTCCAGGCAAGGATCGCTCTAACCCGCTCTTAACTGCCATGAAACCGGCATGAGGTCCGCCAAATCCTACGGGAACACCAAATCGTTGGGCACTACCCACAGCAATATCTGCACCTAATTCACCTGGAGATTTAAAAAGCGTTAACGCTAAAAGATCACACGCAATAATTGCTAACCCACCCTTTTCTTTAACCAACTCAATTGTCCTGGTGGGATCCTTTACTCGCCCAGTACTTTCAGGGTATGCGATGAGCGCTGCAAATACTTCGGAAGAGAAGTCTGCTACTTCAAAATCACTCTCAATGACGGAAATTTTCAACGGCTTCGCTCGGGTATGTACCACTGCTTTGACATGAGGATGTAAATTTTTATCAATCAAGAAAACTGCATCATCACCACCCTGCCAAACTCTTCTTGCTAATGTCATTGCTTCAGCAGCTGAAGTTGCCTCATCTAACATAGAGGCATTAGCGATAGCTAAGCCGGTTAAATCTGTCACCGCTGTTTGAAATGAAAAAATTGCCTCTAATCTACCTTGGCTAATTTCTGGTTGATATGGAGTGTAAGCGGTATACCAACCTGGATTTTCTAAAACATTTCGTAAAACTACAGGTGGAGTGATGGTTCCATAGTAGCCGCATCCGATTAGTGATTTGATTAAAGTATTTTTCTTTGCAAGCTTTGAAATTTCTAAAATTGCATCACTTTCAGAGATGCCTTTAGGAAGAGATTTTTCGATCTCACCCTTTATATGTATATTGCTAGGTACGACTGATTTGATAAAAGAATCTAAATCTTCATAACCCAACTCCATGAGCATGGTTTTAATTTGATACTCATTTGGGCCGATATGACGGCTGGAAAAACTATTTCTTGGTGCCACCACTCCCCGATTCTTATCTCAGGGAAGAATTCTAATTGGTTTAAGCGCCCTTTAGTTTTCTGCGCTGGGCTAACTCATCGTTAGATTCACCACTTACCACTAAAGAGCCATCATTTAAATTCTCGCCCTGTAAGGTTGAAAGTGAACCTTCTACCTCATTCCACACCTTACCAATGGCAATTCCAAAAACTCCCTGGCCACCTTGCAGTAGATCAACTATTTCATCTGCACTAGTGCACTCGTAAATGGATGCACCATCACTCATTAAGGTAATGCTTTCTAAATCAGAGACACCTCGAGAGCGAAGGTGCTCAACAGCTGTTCTAATATTTTGTAGAGATACCCCGGTATCTAGAAGTCGTTTAACAATTTTTAAAACTAAAATATCTCTAAATCCGTAAAGGCGAGATGATCCAGAACCTGCTGCTCCCCGAACTCCTGGCTCAACTAAACCAGTGCGAGCCCAGTAATCCAACTGTCGATAGGAGATTCCAGCGGCAACGCAAGCAGTAGCTCCGCGATATCCAATTTCGGTATTTTCACTCATGGGGACTCAATTCTACGGGGAATGGCTAATTGTAGAAGAAAGTGGTCCTCCCTCAAGGTAGCGACACGAAAAAACTAAAGAGCAAGTCGAGGGTTGGACTTAACCAAGGAAATCTTCTGGTTTTATCTGATCTAGGAACTCCTTAAACCGTTCAACCTCATCCTCGGCTTGATCTGGAATCTCAATCCCAGCAACTTCCAGCAGCTCTTCGCTTGCAAGGATGGGAACACCAATTCGCAGAGCCAGCGCAATCGCATCACTCGGGCGGGCCGATACTGCAGGGCCATCCTGGAAATTAAGCTGAGCGTAGAAAATTCCATCCTTAAGTTCAGTGAGGTAGACGGTATTCAACTTTGCACCTAGTTGACCCAATACCTCCTTAAACAGATCATGAGTTAATGGTCGTGGCGGAATTACCTCTTGTTGGGCAAATGCAATCGCCGTGGCTTCAACAGCTCCCAGCCAGATTGGAAGATACCGAACTCCATCTAATTCCTTGAGTAAAACTATTGGCTGATTGGAGGGCATTTCAACTCGAACGCCCATCACTTCAACTGGATGATATTTACTCATTAATCTGAATTTAAATGTTACTTAGCCCGGTGCAATCCGGCACGAACTAAAGATGCGTGCAAACGGATTGATAACGCTGCTAATTCTCGTTCTACCTCTTCAGCTCTTGCAATTGCTTCGGGGCCTTTTTGTCGAAGCAATGGAGTTGTAACCTGTTCGACTAAACCAATTTCACGATCAGCGGCTGTTTTGAATGCACGTAGATGTCTTGCACCAATGCCAAAAGCTGCGATCTCAGCGACAGCTTTTGCTACCGACAATGCATCGCTGTCATAGTGACGACCTCTTATGGAAATTAAACCATACGACTCAATCTCAGTAAGTTGATCATCGGTTAAATTTGAAGCGGCAATCAACTCTGATCTCGTCAGGCGAAGATCATTATTACTTGCAAATTGATCTGCAGTTAATACACCATCTTGTGTAGCCAATCTAGGGGTGGCAACAGCACCAACAGCTTTCGCTGGAACAAGTCCACGGTCCATTGCATCAAGGTTGTCCTTGATAACTTTTAGCGGAAGATATTGATCGCGTTGAGCAAGTAAAACAAATCTTAATCTCTCTAAATCATTATTTGTAAATTTCCGATAACCGCTAGGAGTTCGCTGTGGTTCAATCAAGCCCTCCGATTCTAGAAATCGAATTTTAGATATTGTGATATCCGAAAACTCACTCTTCAAGCGTGATAAAACCTCACCAATACTTAAGTACGCTCTTGCCGGCACTGCCATTATTTACCCCCAATAAATAGGGTTAGATGATATTTACCGATTTGGATCTCATCGCCATTTAAAATTTTTGAATCTCTAACTGAGATCGCATTTAAATAAGTTCCATTTAAACTTCCCAAGTCTTTAACAGAATATCCCTCTTGTGTTCGAGAAATAAGCGCATGAGAGCGTGAAACGGTTATATCATCTAAGCAAATTTCATTATTTAAATCTCTACCAATTTTTGTCTCCGATGAATCAAGTAAGTACCTACCACCAATTCCAGCCCCTTTTAATACCAACAATATTCCTACGCCCTCTTTGAGAGCAGTGACGATACTTTGTTGCTCAGAGGATAAAGATTTATACAACTCATCGCTTGCGATGCTTCCAGGAATAGACCTTAATTGGCGCAGATTCAATGTCGAGGTTAAATCACTAGGAGGAGTTACTTTATCTGCCACTTTCGTCCTCTCCATGCGTTAAGTTCAACTATAGGCTGACACTATTGCTTAGACCGAGTTGGGTCAAGCGGTTAAACTTTGATACTGCTGAGGTGAAAGTAATTCCTCAGTTAACTCAGTACCGCTTATCTGAATTTCAGCAATCCACCCGGCTCCGTAAGGATCAGAGTTTATAACCTCCGGATTTGAATCTAATTTTTGATTGATTGCGACAACCGTACCAGAGATTGGGGCATAAATTTCTGAGACAGATTTTGTTGATTCCACCTCGCCACACACCGAATTAGCAATTACAGATGAAGCAGATTTAGGAAGTTGAATATAGACAATGTCACCAAGTGCAGATTGTGCATAATCGGTAATTCCAATTCGAAATCTATTTGGTGCAAGCTCCTCTACCCATTCATGATCTTTGGTGTAACGAAGATTATCTGGAACCTTTGACATCTATCCCCTATCGAAAAAGATTAATTGCCCTGATCAGGTATTGAAAACCTGTGTAGAAGTATAGTGAAACTCCCCAGATTGCAAATGCCCAACCAAAGATAAAGGATATTTCTCTCAGTCCCTCAGTCTTGGTCAAGAGCAATAATGGAAAGGCATAGAGCAGGTTAAATGTTGCCGCTTTACCAAGAAAGGTAACCTCCAAGTACTGATGCCCTTTTATCTTTTGAAAAAATACGACAATAGCAAGGATCAAATCTCTCAGTACTATTGCTCCCACCAGCCACCAAGGTAAATAATTTCTATAGGCTAAAGCTAGGATTACAGCTGCGATATATAAACGATCGACCACCGGATCGAACTTTGCTCCGAATTCGGTGGTCTGATTTAAAGCCCGTGCTACTTTGCCATCCAAATAATCAGTCAAACCACCAAAAACTATAATAAAAAAGGCTGCGGTAGGTTGGTCTAACCAAAGAAATAGGTACAGAAAGGCCGGTACACCTAAAGCTCTAAGTGTCGTCAGCGCGTTAGGAATATTAAGCATCATCTCTTTCCTTTAACTTCACTGCCACTTCAACTGGGGTACCTAAGAACCCAAAATCCTCCCGCAACCTTCGTTCAATAAATCTGCGATAGGAATTCTCCAAGAAGCCAGTTGCAAAAACTACAAATTTTGGCGGGCAAGTCCCGGCCTGGGTTGCAAATTTAATTTTGGGCTGTTTTCCCGATCTGACTGGGGGTGGATTTGCGCCGACCAATTCACCCAAAAAAGCATTTAACTTGGCTGTCGGGATTCGCTTCTCCCAACTAGTTAAAGCAGTCCGAAGTGCTGGTGCAAGTCGATCCTTGTGCCAACCAGTTTTCGCTGACAGATTTACTCGCTGAACCCAGGGATACCTCTCCAATTGACGATCCATCTCTTTTTCTAATTCCAATTGGCGCTCTTCATCAACTAAATCCCACTTATTCATCACTATTACTAGTGCTTTACCAGCTTCATCAGCCATACTGACTATTCGTATGTCCTGTTCAGTTAATGCTTGAGAAGCATCAAATATCACTAACGCGACCTCAGCTCGTTCTAAAGCAATTTGAGTTCTAAGGGAAGCGTAATAATCGGTACCACTTGCTTGATGCGCTCTTCGTCTAATGCCAGCTGTGTCGATAAATCTCCAAGTCGAGCCACCGAACTCTATTAGTTCATCTACAGCATCTCTTGTAGTGCCTTCGGCGTCATCAACTAATGATCGCGGTGACCCCGCTAAGGAATTCAGCAAACTAGATTTTCCAACATTAGGTCGCCCTACAAGTGCTACACGGCGAAAGCCATCATCGACCTGTTGCGTTCCAACCTCTGGTAGCTGTTGAATTAATAAATCTAAAAGATCCCCGCTACCCCTACCATGTAGGGCCGAAACAAATCTTGGTTCACCGAGTCCTAAGTTCCAGAGTGAATAGCCCTCCGATTCATCCTCGGCGTTATCAATTTTATTTGCAACGAGAATAATTTTCTTTCCACTTTTACGAAGCAACGTAACTAGTGATTCATCTTCATCCAATGCACCCACTTGTGCATCTACCACAAACATTATTAGGTCCGCTTCCGAGATTGCAGCCTCGGCGCCTGCGGTAATTTTCTCCGAAATCCCCTCTGGTTTAACCTCCCATCCTCCGGTATCAATGAGGAAAAATCTACGACCGTTCCACTCCGCCTCGTACTTCACTCGATCACGAGTTACACCTGGTGTGTCTTCAACAATCGCTTCTCGTCTGCCAATCATTCTATTTACCAAAGTTGATTTACCAACATTTGGTCGACCAATAACCGCTACCGTTGGTAACCCTAAGAGATTTCGTTGTTTAAGCCATTTCCATATTTGATCAGTAACCTCATCCAAAGTTAATCTTGTTGAATCAATTACGGCAGCATCAACTGCCTGCGAAAGTGGTGAAACAACTCGAGTAGAATCAATTTGATCACGGTTTGTCAATGACCTCTCTACAGTCTCTGTATTTACTCTCTCTGACATCTCACCTTCACGTCTTTTTACCCGCGCATCAATATCTGCGTGAAGATAAATTTTAAGCTGAGCCTGAGGTGCCACCACGGTTCCAATATCCCTACCTTCAACCACAATTCCGATAGGCGCATCAGCAATATATTTTCTTTGTAAATCTAATAACACCTTTCTCACCTGTGGCATCGCACTAATTTGACTAACATGATCATTAATCTTTTGCAATCTGATTTCTTGGGAAATGTCTTTTTCATTCAGAAAAATCCTTGGATTATTAGGATCGGTATTGAAGGAGATTTGATTAGAATCCAATAAATCAAGAAGCCGATGTTCCTCAAATATATTTTGTTCAAGCGCAAGTAAAGTTACTGCGCGATATAAAGCGCCAGTATCTAGATAACTCCAGTTGGCGCGAATGGCCAATGCTTTCGCCGTAGAGGATTTACCAGAACCGCTAGGGCCATCAATGGCAAGAACTAAGGCGCTCATGCCTTAAGTCTATCTTTAGTAGTAAATATCTTTATCGATTCTTTGATCGATATACCTTAAATCCCTGCTTATCTAAATGATTCAATAGTTTACTGCAATCACTCTCAGATAAAGAGAGAGTAATTAATCCAGTTTCCTGACCGGGTGAATGCTCGATATTTAGATCTTCAACGTTAACTAAGACATTGGCGCACTCATTAAATATCCGAGCAAGCTCACCTGGTTTATCATCAATTACAATTGCAAGATTTGAATAATTGCGCTCTACACCGCCATGTTTTCCAGGAATTTTTTTCTTTCCTTCTACGCCTTCTAGTAAGAACTTACCTACTGCATCACCTTTGTTTTCGATTAAACTCTTATGTAAATTGTGCAAATTTTCAATTATTTTCATTAATTCAACTGCAATTGCCTGTCGATTTTGAAGCAGTATCTCGCTCCATAATGCAGGGTCCGATTGAGCCAATCGGGTTACATCTTTCAAGCCCTGACCAGCAATATTCAAGTTTTCAATGGAAATGTGACGTAATTGACCGGCAATTGCTGAACTCAAAATTTGTGGAAGATGAGATATTTTTGCCATTAATAAATCATGCTCTTCTAAAGTAAGCCAATAAATTGTGGCACCACATATATTGATGAGTTCTTCAGCAACTGTAATAGCTTTCTTTCCGGTAACCTGATTTTGGATTGCTATCCATGCCCTACCTTGGAACAGATCAGCTCTCGCCCCTTCCGCTCCTGCGATTTCCCGCCCTGCCATAGGATGGAGCGAAATAAAATTCTGCGGATGATCCGATATTGTTTCAACTTTAAGTTGAAGATCAGACTTTACGCTAGCAATATCGCAAACTATTGAGTCTGGATTTAACTCTAATTGCTCTAGAACGACGTGCTCAGTTTGCGAAATCGGAACACTTACAATAATTAAATCTGGATGATTAACCAAATGCCCCTTAACTATATCGTTGCTAAATCCTTGGGCAACCAAATCGGAATCGACCATCTCTACTGCGATACTTGAAGCTTTGAGTGCCAATCCAATTGAGGTGCCAATTAAGCCAGCGCCGACAACTCGAACAGATCTAATCATTGAACTATTGTGCAAGATCTTTACGTAATACAGATGCACCTTTTAGATATATGTGCTTGACCTCAGAAAGCTCCGCATCCAAATTCGCATGCATCAAAACTCTCACTACTCTAGGAAGAGCCCCTGGAACATCGATTTCAACTGAGCAGAGAAGTGGTACTGAACCTAACCCAATTTTTCTGGCAGCTGCCGCGGGGAAATCACTGGTTAGATCCTGGGTAGCGGTCAATATAACTGAGATTAAATCATCTTTGGATAACTTGTTAGCCTCAAGCATTTGCGTGAGTAGCTCTCCAACTGATTCAGACATTTGCAATGCGGAATCTTGGTCAAGTTGGGTCGCTCCCCTAATCGCTCTGACTCTCATCTGTTAATAATACCTACAAGAGATTTAAAGGTGATTAATGTTTAATTGGTTAAACGAGATGTCGTTTTATAGAGAAATTAACTTGATGAAAGTCGATAAATTGTTTAACAAGTTTTGATAAAATCGCCTAAGTGTCAATTAATCGGTTTATAGACTCCTGGACAAGCGCAAAAAAGTCGATATATGGTTTTTCAGCCAAATACCTAATAACGATTTATCGATAAATATATATTCAAATAGTCAACTTATTGCTTTATATGTAAAAGGGTAAATAAATTTGTTAGTTCTTGAGTGTTGAGTACTCGATGCCGCCCAGGTTTCATATCGCCCAGCGAAACTGGTCCAAAATCTAATCTGATTAAACGAATTACTGTAAGACCCAATGTTTCTATCAACCTTCTTATTATGTGGTAACGACCTTCATGTATGGTGATTTCAACCCAATGATGATTGCGGGTCACTGCCCGAATATGGCTTACCTTAACTGCCCGGGCCAGCCCATCTTCGAGTCGAACTCCTGCCAGAAGCTGATCTGAAATTTGTTTACTAAACTCCCCCTCAATCTCAACCAAATACCTCTTTTCTAATCCATAGGAAGGGTGAGTAGCCCGATGGGCAAGCTCGCCATCATTTGTTAACAGGATTAACCCTTCAGAATCCTTATCAAGCCGACCAACATGGTAGAGCCGATCTTTTCTATCCTTGAAGTAATCGCCTAAATTCTTTCTTCCTTCTGGGTCGGTCATGGTAGAAATAACACCCGCTGGTTTATGAAACGCTAGATAAGTTTTAGACTTATTAGTCTTTAAACTCTCACCATCTACTTTAATCTCAGAGATTTCCGGATCAAACCTTTTTCCCAACTCTTTTATTACATCTCCATCTACCGTTACTCGTCCTTCAGTAATCAGTTGATCAGCCGCTCGACGACTTGCGACTCCAGCATCTGCAATTATTTTGTTTAATCTAATCTCGGCCACGCTTAACTCTAGCGTGTATTGGATATGTTCAAAGAATGCAAAATCTGGCAGAGATTAATCAGTTAAGGTTGAAAGTAATTCATCCAATCCATCAATATCAGGTAAGAATGGGGCTAGCGCAGGAAGGTCTGAAATGGAATTTAAGCCAAGTTTTTCAAGGAAGAATGATGTTGTCTGATACAGGACTGCACCCGACTCCCCTTCAACCCCTGCCTCCTCTACCAATCCACGGCTAACCAGAGTCTTCATTACCGCCTCAACATTTACACCTCTAATGGCTGAAACGCGTGCTCTAGATACCGGCTGCCGATAGGCGATAACGGCAAGTGTCTCTAAGGCAGCTTGGGTCAGCCGAGCCTGTTGGCCATCAAGTACAAATTTCTCCACTAAAGCCGACAAATCGGGATGACTATAAAACCGCCACCCACCTGATACTTGGCGAAGTTCAAACCCTCTTTGATCCTGCTCATACTTAAAGGCGAGATTTCTCAATGCAGTAGAGATCTCATCAGTTGGAACTTCAATGATTTGCGCTAAAACTAACTCAGAAACTGGCTCTTCAACCACCATCAATATCGCTTCAAGGCTACGTTGAAGTTCAACTTCAGACATTATCGGCCCCATCTTCTATCTGTGGAGGTGTATCAAACTCATCACTGACCTTAACTTCACCTTCAGCGCTTCCAACCCAGGTTATCTGCAATTCACCAAGTGAGATCACCTGTTCAAACCTTACAACTCCCTCACGATAAAGTTCGAGAAGAGACAAGAAACGAGCCACAATCACTAAAGTGGAGTCGGCATCAGCTATTAGAGCGCGGAAAGTTACCCGTCCTGCCCTTCGAAGTTGCTCCACCACCTTGCTAGCCTGTTCAGCTACGCTTACAAGTGGTCGATGAAGGTGATCGATGCTAAACACTGGTGTTGTCTTTGGGGTTAATACCCGATTGGCTATAGCGGCAAACCGTTGCGCGCCAACGCCAATTAAAACCTCAGGGAGAAGTTGGGCAAAATGTGGCTCAAGTGCCACAGTTCTCGGAAATGATTTTTCCTCGCGTTCAATTCGAGTCGAGAATATGGCGGCAATCTCCTTAAATGCACGGTACTGAAGTAGTCGAGCAAAGAGTAAATCTCGGGCCTCCAAAAGGGCTAGATCAGCTTCATCATCCACCTCACCGGAAGGTAGTAATTTCGCAGCCTTAAGATCTAATAGGGTTGCCGCCACCACTAAAAACTCAGTGGTTTTGTCTAAATCCCAGCCATTTTCACTACTCTCCAGCTGTTTTATATAGGCGATGAACTCATCTGTGACCGCACCTAGTGCAACCTCGGTTATATCCATCTTATGGCGGGAAATTAGTTGTAGCAGTAGATCAAAGGGGCCATCGAAATTTTCTAAATGCAGCGAAAATCCAGCCACTCTGCCATCGGTAATTGAAGGTGTGCCTAGTGGTGTGGGGGGTGAAATTTCTTGCGACATGCGCTCAAGATACTTCACACATCCTTGCCTTTGCACTTGCCCCACCGTAGGTTCTGGCCATGGGAAAAAACGCTAGACAGACATCTCGGTTAAACGTTAAATCGACAAACACTGCTGCCCGCTCCAATCCAAGAGAAGAGAGCTTGGCAACTACCTCGGATGTATTGGGTAGGAAATTGAAGAATTTTCCAGAACCTCCTAAAACGCCAGAGGCAGGAAATGCGAAGGTAATCTCAGTTGTGAATCAAAAAGGTGGAGTCGGTAAAACTACAACTGCAATTAATTTGGGAGCTGCACTAGCTGAGGCTGGTCGTCGAGTTTTATTAATTGATTTTGATTCCCAAGCATCCATGACAACGGGACTTGGAATTAAAGGAGCTGCACTCCGTGAACAGTATGGATCAATTTGGTATTTGTTAAATGACTCTGAAGCAAAATTAGAGGATTTTATTCTTAAGTCAGCGGTGCCTGGTTTGGACTTTATTAGAGGTCATGAGGATTTAGCAGCAGCAGAGGCAGCATTTGTCTCTGAAATTGCTAAGGAGCATAAACTACGCAAACTGCTGGCCCCAGTTCTTGATAAATATGATGCCATTCTGATTGATTGTTCACCTTCACTAGGTACCTTAACTGTAAATGCCTTAACTGCTTCTAATGGCGTAATAATCCCAATGGAGTGTGAGTACTTTGCGGTACTTGGACTTTCATTGGTTAAAAAAACTATTGAAAAGATTAAAGAAAATACCAATCCTGAGTTACAAATTTATGGCATTTTAGCGACCATGTTTGAACGCAAAACTAGCCATTCTCGTGAGGTTTTGGAGTTAATTGATAAAGAGTTCCCAGATGAGGTTTTTGACACAATTATCTCAAGAACTGTACGTTTTTCAGAGTCTACAGTTGCAGGATTACCAGTTACTGCCTATGCCAGCAGTAGCACTGGATCTGCTTCCTATCGTCGTTTGGCAAAAGAGTTAATAGCTAGAGGAGGAGCAAAGTGAGTCGCAGAGTTTCACTTCCCGGAGCAGATGAATTATTCAGGAACACCGCTACATTAAGTGCAGTTCCATCGCAACGAGAGAGTGCTGAGGAGATAACTGATGCTCCAGTTGCAGGAACTAAGCAGAAAAATTCAGTCCGTCAAACTCCTCGCAGAAGAGTAAATGCATTTGATAGAACTCCATCCGGTCGAGAAAAACATGATGAGAAAATAACCGTCTACCTATCCCCTGATGAGTTATACGACTTAGATCAAGCGAGATTAGCACTCAGAGGTGATTTAGGCTTGGCTGTAGATCGTGGTCGAATTGTGCGTGAATCATTATCAATAATTATTGCAGATCTAGAGTCTAAGGGAGATCAAAGTATTATCGCTCGCAGATTACGCGGTAGATAATTATTTGCTTCTAGGGTGAGAGCTACTGTAGCTCTCTCGTAACCGATCGATAGTTACAAGTGTGTAAATTTGTGTTGTGGTCACAGATGAGTGACCGAGTAACTCTTGAACAACTCTAATATCTGCGCCACCATCTAATAAATGAGTTGCAAAAGAGTGCCTTAGAGAGTGGGGGGAGATTTGATCTTTAATTCCTGCCCGCGCAGCTGCATTTGAAACTATATTCCAAGCACTTTGTCGAGTTAATCGCCCACCCCGTTGATTTAGGAATAAGGACTTTTGTGTAGCCACCTTCGAAAGCTGTGGTCTGGATCGAGATAAGTAATTATTAATTGACTCAACTGCAAAACTGCCTATTGGCACTACCCGTTCTTTTCCACCTTTACCACGAAGCTTTACAGTTGTTATCTCACCTGCTGGGGTTGTATTTGTATTTATATCATTGAGATTTAAATCGATAATTTCTGTCACTCTAGCACCTGTTGAATACAGAAGCTCAATTACTGCTTTGTCCCGAACTGAAACAAAATCAGATCCAGAAATATCAACTAATTGCAAAACCTGGTCTATAGAAAGCGCCTTTGGGAGTCGTTTGCCAATTTTTGGTGGTTTGAAATTTGAAATAGGGTTAATGATCTTTAATCTCTTAGATCGGTATGCAAAATATCCTCTAATTGCAATTACGTTTCTTGAAATCGAGGATTCACCGATTTTGAACTCAGTATTATTCATCCCTCTAAGCCAAGCGATAAATGCTTGCAGATGATGATCCTTCAAATCATTTAGTGAAAGTTGGTTTATCGATAAATAGTGAAAAAACCGATCTAAATCTCGACGATAAGCTTCGATTGTGTTTTTTGCCAACCCCTTTTCAATTGATAAATAATTGAAAAAATCGGTTAGCTCTTCACTTACCATGCTTTGCGATCGCTGCCGCAATTAATCCGGCAAAAAGTGGGTGGGCTCTCGTTGGGCGGGATAAAAACTCTGGATGAGCTTGAGTGCCAACATAATAAGGGTGTACTGATTTTGGTAACTCTACAAACTCAACCAATTTCTGATCTGGAGATAGACCAGAAAAAATTAGACCGGTAGCTGATATTTGATCTCGATACTTATTGTTGACCTCATAACGGTGACGGTGGCGCTCACTTACCTTTGCTTTGCCGTAAGTAGCAGCAACCACTGAACCAGCAATTAAATCTGCCTGGTATAAACCCAATCGCATGCTGCCACCCATCTGACCATTTCCTGCAACAATATCAACCTGTTCACTCATTGTTGAAATAACTGGGTTAGTTGTTTTCTCGTCGAACTCACTGGAGTTGGCATCATTTAAATGCGCAATATTTCTGCATACTTCAATCACCATGCACTGCAACCCTAGACACAAACCTAAAGTCGGGATCTTTTTTTCTCGGGCAAATTTCAATGCCCCTAATTTTCCTTCAATACCCCTAACTCCAAATCCGCCAGGCACACAAATAGCATCTACATCTGACAAATTTTCACTTGCTTGCGCATCTGAAACACAGCTATCACTTGCAACCCATTTAATATTAACCTTGGCGTAATTTGCGAATCCACCTGCTCGTAATGCTTCAGTTACTGAAAGATAGGCATCTGGTAAATCAATATATTTTCCAACCAATGCAACTGTCACCTCATATTTTGGGTTATGTACTCGATTGAGTAAATCCTCCCACTCCCCCCAAACCACATCAGTAGTTTTCAGGCCAAGCCGCTTGACTACGTAATTGTCTAAACCCTCGCTATATAGCACCTTTGGAATGTCGTAAATTGAAGGAGCATCCACTGCTGCAACTACTCCTGCCATCTCAACATCACACATAAGTGAAATTTTTCGCTTCACAGACTCAGGTATCTGTCGATCAGAGCGAAGTACGATCGCATCTGGGGTAATACCTATAGATCTCAAAGCTGAAACTGAATGCTGGGTAGGTTTAGTTTTTAACTCTCCAGCCGGTCCCATATATGGCACCAATGAGACGTGAAGATAGAAAACATTATCTCGACCTACATCTTGGCGAATCTGGCGTGCTGCTTCTAAAAATGGCAACGATTCAATATCGCCTACGGTTCCACCAATCTCAGTAATAACCACATCGACATCTTCTTTAGCCATTGCCTTGATAGCATCTTTTATCTCATTTGTAATGTGTGGAATTACTTGAACAGTCTCTCCTAAGTACTCACCACGGCGCTCTTTAGCAATTACAGCTGAGTAAATTTGACCAGTAGTTATATTTGCTGAACCCTCTAATGATCTATCAAGAAAACGTTCATAGTGGCCAATATCTAAATCAGTCTCGGCTCCATCATCAGTTACAAATACCTCACCATGTTGAAATGGATTCATTGTGCCTGGATCAACATTTAGATATGGATCCAGTTTTTGCATAGTTACTCGAAGGCCACGAGCACGAAGTAATCGACCTAAACTCGAGGCGGTCAGGCCTTTTCCTAAACTTGAAGCGACGCCACCTGTAACAAAAATATGTTTACTCACATGAGGGGCGGTCATGGAGGACTAACTTATCATGGATTTCCTTACAATGGTTAATAACTCACTTGCATGCTCCTGAGCAGTGCTTGAATCCTCCTGACCACTAAGCATTCTAGCTATTTCAATTTTGCGCTCAACTTCACCTAACTCGATTACATCACTTTGAGTCACAGATCCCGTCTCGCTTTTCTTTACAACTAAATGATTATCTGCCCAAACTGCAACTTGAGGAAGATGTGTAATAGCAATTACTTGGGCACTTTTAGCAAGTTTCGCCAACCTCCTTCCAATCTCAACCGCAGCTTTTCCGCCAACCCCAGCATCAACCTCATCAAAAATATATGTTCCAATCGGTTCAGCTTCGGCGATAACAACCTCCAGAGCCAACATAACTCGAGAGAGCTCACCTCCACTAGCGACCTTATTTAAAGGCAATGGAGTTGCCCCAGAATGAGCAGAAAATAGAATTGAGATCTCATCCAAACCATAGGATGCATAATTGTTTGAATTATTTGAATCTAAAGTTTTTTGATCAATAATGAATTGAGCATTAGGCATTGAGAGATTCTTTATCTCAATAGTTACTAGTTCAGATAATTTTCCGCAAGCGAGTTTACGTCTATTCGATAACTCAGAGGCCAGCACCTTCAATTGTTGAAATACCTTCTCTTTTTCATCTTCTAACTCAACAATTCGATCACTTCCGCCAGATAAGTCACTCAATTTTTGTTTTGCACCTAATCCTTCAATGATTAAATCCTCATATGCTTGTTGCTTATCGCTACCTTTCCCATATCGCTTCAGCAGTGAGGAGAGGATTGATTTTCTATCCTGAAGATAGGCAAATCTTGTTGGATCTGCCTCTAACGATAAAAGATAGGAGTTTAAATCACTTTGAATATCTGAAAAGTTAAGCAAACTCTCAGTAAACCTCTCACTTATCTGATCTAACTCTTGATCCTTACCAGCCATAGAATCTAAACTCTTGCGCACCTGTTGCAATATATTTAGTGCCGAAAAATCTTCTCCTTCAAGCAAATTCAATGCGTTAGTAACCGTTTGATTAAGCTGCTCAACTGAGCCTAATTTAGCAATTTCATTCTCGACCTGAAGTAGCTCTCCTGACTTTGGCGATACTTTTGCAAACTCACTTGCAAATTCTTTCAATAATTCCATCTCTCGATCTTGGCTTTGCAACTGCAAATTTAGCCTTTCAATTCGCTCGGATATCTCCTGATAACGCTGAAATATCTCTTGATAATTGGAAAGATCAAGGTTGGCGAAGCGATCCAACAACTCTCTGCTCACCGCAGGCTTATTTAATTTCGAAGATGATGATTGTGCATGGATTTCAACGAGTGATTGTGAGAATGCAGCAACTGTTGCAGCTGAACTCACTGCCGACCCTACCAAAACTCTCGACTTACCTTGCGAACTTAAAGTTCTAGTAATAACTACACAATCATCTTCAACATCTCCACCACTTGCCGTGATTTCTTTTTGAATTTCTGAGGGAATTGAAAATCTACCGGTTACAACTGCGCGTTCCTGACCTGCTCTTACCAAGTCTGAATCACTTTTGCTTCCCAGTACTAAACCTAATGCCGTCAAAACCATCGTTTTTCCAGCCCCAGTTTCACCAGTTAAAACTGTAAAACCAGGTTTGAACTCAATGTTTGAGCTTTCAATTACACCTAAGGATCTAATCGAGATCTCTTCTAAACTGCTTTTACCTTTTTCTTTACTCGCCACGCCAACCCTCAACTGGCAACTTAAATTTAGCAACCAACCGATCTGTGAATGTGGCAGATTTTATGTGAGCTAGAAGCACATCCTCT
>Ga0214923_10004677_pt1 | contig 16368 bp, 17 predicted proteins | sample LL1510_MetaG_FD_177993 | JGI IMG/M metagenome (GOLD analysis project Ga0214923, IMG submission 177993) | Freshwater microbial communities from Lake Lanier, Atlanta, Georgia, United States - LL-1510 | ecosystem: Environmental > Aquatic > Freshwater > Lake | place: USA: Georgia | collected...
CCCAAAATCAAAATATGTATGCTATTGCAATCGGTTCTAATGCTGGACAAATTTTTCAAGGCAGTAATTCTATAGCTATTGGTGAAAAAGCCGGAGAAACAGGTCAAGGTATGGGTGCTATTGCTATCGGTCACAGAGCTGGAGAAACTAATCAATCTCAAGAAAGTATAGTTATAAATGCAGATGTAACAAATCCATGGACAGACACTACTTATCAAACCCAATCTGGTTTGTTCGTTCGACCCATACGTACTCAAACAACAACCAAATTCTTATACTATGATACAACCAGCAATGAGATTAGTTATGATTCTTTTTCATCAAGTACTCTGACCAATGGAACCAACTACTCGGATTATGTCTATTGGAATGATATAACCTCTGCTTGGGAAGTGGGAAGTGCTGAAGTACATTTGGGTTCAAATGCAGGTTATACTGATCAAGGTACTGAATCTGTTGCAATCGGTTACTCTGCAGGAGTAACAAGTCAAGGAAATGGAGCTGTTGCAATTGGAAGTAATTCTGGATCAGGATATCAGAATAATTATGCTGTTGCGGTAGGTTATAAAACTGGTTTTACTGGTCAAGGTACAATGGCTATAGCACTAGGTTTTCAAACAGGATACCAAAATCAGGGAACCTATAGTATTGCAATAGGGAGTCAAGCAGGATATACGAATCAAGGTATGGGTGCTATAGCTATCGGTTACAGATCTGGAGAAACTGATCAAGCCCAAGAAAGTATTGTTATAAATGCAGATGTAACAAATCCATGGACAGACACTACTTATCAAACCCAATCTGGTTTGTTCGTTCGACCCATACGTACTCAAACAACCAACAAAGTCTTATACTATGATACCACCAGCAATGAGATTAGCTATGATTCTTTTTCAAGTAATCTGACCAATGGAACCAACTACTCGGATTATGTCTATTGGAATGATATAACCTCGGCTTGGGAAGTGGGAAGTGCTGAAGTGCATTTGGGTGCAAATGCTGGTCAGTATGGTCAGAATAGCGAAGCGATAGCACTCGGTTCGTATGCAGGTTACACAGGTCAAGGTATGGGTGCTATAGCTATCGGTCACAGAGCTGGAGAAACTGATCAAGCCCAAGAAAGTATCGTCATAAATGCAGATGTGACAAATCCATGGGCAGATACTACGTACCAAACCCAATCTGGTCTGTTTGTTAGACCCATACGTACCCAAACAACGACCAAAGTCTTATACTATGATACGAACAGTAATGAAATCAGCTATGATAACTTTTCATTCACAACGGGTAGTTCTACTTTTCCCAGTGTAGCAGCAACTTCATATGGATCAACTGGATTATACTGGACTTCAACTCCAAGTCTGAATGTTTCAGTATCAGGCTCACAAGTCGTAGGATTTGAATTAGGTGGGTTAAAATTATACGGCTCAACGTTGGGTAATAATGCATTGTATAGTGCTTCGTTGTTGAGTTATTACGAAGACACTACTGTATCAATGCAGTTAGGTTTTGACCCGAATGGACAATACACTTCGCCTGAAAATGTAAGATTTATAAGAATAGGGAACCAAGTGACGATGCAACTCCCCTCGTATCAACAAATACAAAACCTTTCCTCCTTACCTTCCGCGTGTATATCACATGGAATATCAGGTTCAGACATCATACCTTTAAGGTTTCGACCAACTGAAATTATAATGCAACCTGTAACCGGATATTTAAATTTGCAAAACACTAACACATTGAATTTATATATACCTGCTAACTCGGGTACGATATATATCGAAAGAGTAGATCAATTATTTCAAACTGCTGATACATTACGAACATACGGAATGACAGTGACTTGGATAATTTAATTTTTTGCGACCTATTATTAATTATTTTAACAAAATTAATAATCTCTGTTTTTTTACTTGTAATTAGATTACATTTTTTGAAAGAGTAATGCATCCATTTCGGTATTTAAGTTTCATATTTGGTGTAAGCTCAATTTCGAAGAAAATATTTTAACCCGCTGGGGATTCAAGAATAGTCAGCAACTACTGTATAGCTAATAGAATTATGGTTTGTTGGTTTGTTGTATCGCTGACTCTTTCAGATCCATCCGCAAACTGATCGGGATTTTCTGAAAAAAACAAAATAAAAGGATAAAATAATCCTGTAATCAATAAAATTTTTTTATTCTGGGTGTAATAAATTTTTCGTCGAAACAAATTATTTTTGTTATGATACTTTCACAAATAAAATATCAACTAATTCAAATTATGGTCAATTTAAATACAATGTTTATCTACCGAACAGTGCTCATTTCGAAATATCTATAGATAACTTTTGGTTTATTTGTAAACAAAGATGATGAGACTACCAAGTATTATGGAGAATTTTTCAGTTACAGCATGTATAATAATTTAACTTCTCAACTTCTAAATTAAAAAATTTCAGTAAGTTCGTAGTTATTATTTTGTTTATTTATTTCTTTCCAAGATGTGAATACTATTTTAAAATCAAAATTCGACAGTTTCTTCTCCAGTAGGCGAGATATACTATTTAATTCTTTTTTTTTTAAAGAACCCATTGTAATCTTATTGATCGCGGTGTATTTTGGATAAATTTTGTCATATTTATCGATAATTTTCTGAATTTGTTCCAAATACATCGAAGTATCAGCACTGTTTAAAACAGATTTATTTCCAGCATAGAGTTGCCAAATACCCCATGATGTAACAATAAAACTATATTTGATCGTTTTTCTTTTACACACCTTTAATATATCTTCTGAACTTGGGTAAGCCCTAGAATATATAGAATGTGTATGTAAAATATAATCTGAATATCGTTTCATTTTACATGAACCTCTTTTTGTTTGATCATTTAATTCTGATCCATTAGTCCATGACTCCGCATCGAAGTCGAGAAAGACTTCATGATTTCTCAGTTTTTTTTCCATATTTACACATACTTCATATGGATGCTCTAGGTAGTATAATAAAGTATTAATAGACATGTCGTCAATTATCATTTATTTTATTCGTAATAATAAATAAATAAATAAATGGAAATAGTTACAGTTTTCCGCGATACAGAAAGAGTCGGGTATAAAAAAGGTTTAGCTACACAAATCGAAGGTGGAGGTAAATTGGCAAAATTATTGGAAAGGCAACAGAAGATGGATTCTGAGTTGCGTAGTATCGATGCGATTGAGAATTACTGTAATTTTTTAAAAGATTACTATTTTTTCTTTGAAGGCGACACTGATAAAATAATCGATCTATTTCAAAAAGTATCCCATCCTTTGTTAAAAAATCCATTTGCTTTTGTTCTTGGGTACATATTTAACAGAGATAAAGATATTAATAAAATTAGAGATCTTTTAAGTAAACATGATAAAACAAGAACTGTGTCAAAAATAGATAAGAGAGGTATGCAAAAAGATATAGCAACTGTAACAGATGTAGATGTCGTAAGATATAGGAGACTAATAGAAACTTATACAAATTAGTTATAAAATTTTGGACATAAATTTTATAAGTCATCAGTATGTATCAAATAACTACCTTCGGTGAATTCCAAACCGTTAATGGAATCTATATTATTTTCATCAAATATAATATCATCCGGAGTTATTTTTTTTAAAGTAATATCAAGGTGAATTTGGGAAACTAATTGTTGGGTTTTCTCTTCGGTAAGTTCATGCAATTCTTTCATTTTATAGGCGAAGTTATGGATGATTTTTTCTCTCAGATTTTTTTTCCTTAAATCCTTCCAGTATTCGGATTTATTATATTCTATGGTAAGACCTAGAGTATTAAAAAATCCGATAAAATCTTGAATCGAACAACTTTTTAAATCAATGAAGGTCTTACCAGTTTTGACGTATAACACATCGTCTCTTATATATGTATTATATGGTGGATCATTATTTCGAATTCGAAATATAAGATTTCTCCATATTGGTTCCATAGGATTTCTCAGGAGATTTTCCAAATTTTTCATTTTCTTTATTTATTTTAATTTGTATTTAATAGATTACTAATTTTACTCAATATTTCTGTAGAATTATCGTGAGACTTCACAAGAGCCTCATTTATAATTGAATGATAGTTACCATCGATAGAAAAATCTTTACCTGCATGATAAAATTTAAATTTCGGAAATAAATGATTTTCTATATCCCATTCGTAATAATTGTTCCAATAAAATGGATAATTATTTGCTTGATTAACGATATTTTTATTTAGAGTATCATCAATCCTTAAATACTCCACAACATTCAGTTTAGGTAAAATATGCAAGGTGTTGTCATTTTTATCAGTCCAAATAAAAAAACGATTCAGAACATGACCTGTGTAGTGAGCATCGAGCGGATTTGGTTGGACATCTTTAGATACTTCGATCATTGGACTCGTGGTACAAATAAATCCTCTTTTAATATTTTTAAAAACACTTTCGATATAAAGTTCCAAGTGGTCGATTTTTTCAAGTGAATTGTATGTATAAAAAAAATCGTATGGTTTGTCAACGAGAGTAACTTCATTCCAAGACGTTTGATATGTTGAGATTGGTAAATGAGGTGTGTGTTCATATAATTCATAAATATTATCTTCACCTTTCGTTTCAAGTTGTTTGTTTGTTATATAGTCTAAAATCTGTTTTTTAGGGTGCCAGAATAGGGTTGTAATATTTTCAGATGACATTTTATTATGTTTGCCATCTCTTTAAATTATGAGAGATCGAAAACAAATCTGTGAATTTTTAATTTTTTATTGTCACTTTCTTTTAAAATATCCACAATTTTATATTCAACTGTATTAAAACCGTTAATCATCCAATCATTATCTTGAATTGCATTTTCTTTCGTTTTTACTTTAATTTCACCTTTGCTATTTCTTTTAAATTCCATGTGATCACCATATAGTGTTTTTGAATTCAAATATTCATATTTTGAAGTACTACCATTTTTGTTTCTAATCATATCCGTCGAAGTGTATTCGCCTTTATCGATGCGCGTAAAATCAAGATTATTTTTGTCTGTGATTCTTTTTTCTAAGACATTATCTTCCCCACCCCAACCCCAGAAATTATTTGGAAAACCATTTACTTTTATAAACGTCTCTGGTTGTATACCGAAAATTCCACCTGCTAAAGGATACTTGTTGTTTGCATAATTTATTTCGTGAACTTTGTTTTTGGGAGAAATAAAAGAACGTATTTGTAAAGTCTTGAAATATTGGTCAAAAAGATCTTTACTTGGAATCATATCAACATCGTTAAATATAAGATAATCAATGTTTTTAAATTCTTCGGTTTTTCTCATAAAATCTATAGTTGAATTTAATAGTCTACCTTTGTTAAATTTGGTTTTCGGGTACAATTGTTCAGCGATAATAATAGTTACAGGTTTATCGTATGTGGATAGTATCTCTAAGTATTGTGTGAGTTGAACAGTTCTTTTCTCTTCAGGTGATAAATCTGCAAATGGAATAATTATTGCTGCTTCAGTAGATGGTTTATCATATTTTTCAATTCTATCAGAATGATAATTTGATTTTATAAGTATAACACTGCATACTATTATTAATAAAACACTGAATAATATTAGGAGAGAACTCATTTATCATAAATTGAAATGAAGCTTTTTTTTTTACAAAATATCAAAAATGTGTACGTGTTGTTATCTAGAGACAAGAGAAGCTGGAGAGAACCCATGGAGTTCTCTTAAAAACACATACGAAATAAAAAAACGTGCAGGAACGATTGTATTAGATTACAAGAATAAAAAGATTCTTATCGTACAAACATATGGAAGTGTTTGGGGTCCTCCGAAAGGATCCGTAGATAAAAATGAAAGTTTCGTATCTTGTGCTATTAGAGAAACCCAAGAAGAAACCGGACTCTTTTTATCAAAAAAAGAGTTAAATTTGAGCAAGAAATTGTTTGACGATAGTACTTGGTATTATACTGTAAAAGCAGATAAGTATAGAAATGATATATGTCTTAAAAGTATCACTTCAAATGAAGTGACTGGTATCGGTTGGGTTTGTTTGTCATGCTTAGATCAATTAATAGAACAGAAAAAAACAAATTCTCATCTAAACAAACTTCGGAATTATATCCACAAAAAATTAGAAATAAATTGAATTTTTAAAACAAGATTATCTCGTATTACAAGATTTATAAATATATTGATAGATGTGTGATTTTATTATTTCCAGAGGTACTCGAAAAGGAGAGTTATGTGGAAAAAAAACTGTAAAAGAATCTACGAGATCTACGAGATGTAGATTGCATCCACTAGATCCCTGTTGCGAAAAGGAAGGGTGTCAATTTGTCTTAACGCGGGGTATTCGAAAAAATCAAACTTGCAACAAAAAAATCAAAAGTGATAAATTTTGTTATGCTCATTCAAAAACACTCGATTTCAACAAATGTGAAATCCAGATAAAAAGAGGAAGTCGAAAAGGCGAACAATGTGGTAGGAGATGTAAAGGTATGGAAACTGTTTGTAGTACCCATAAAAAAATAGTGAAAAATCCCAAAGATACCATTAAAAAGAAAACACCACTTTTAAATACCGTTGAGGAAAAAGAAAACGAAACTTTACAAACGATTCGATTAGATGAACCTTGGTTAACAAATGAAGCTCCATCTATCGATGTGACAAGCATAAACATATATTGCGAAGGAAAAATAAAACTACAAACTAATATTCCGATTAGTTTGAAATCAAGTATTAAAGAAAAGCGATTAGTAACGGATACTGTTTATGTATCTTTCGAAAATGACTCATTTTTCATAGTTTCGGATAACGGTTTTTTAGAAACCGAAGATATTTTATTCGCTTTTTACTACGTATATTGCAAATGTCAAAGTAACAGAAAAACGGTGAAAATAACAGAGATATATTTTGATAAGACAAATAGTGTTATCAAAGATAATGGTTCTATCTGGAAGGAAAGGAAAATGTGAAATTGAATAATTCTTAACTTGTTTGAATAAAAATAAAATGGATCCTGATTTACATTCTTTACCGCTTAATATTGTTGAGTATATTGTGGAGTTTATTTCCTTTGAGTTAAGTATATATTTGTTTCCAAAAAGTGTAAAAAAATACAATGACAAAATTTATACTTTCCAATGGTGGTACAATTTAGCAGAATTGTACAAATTACCTGTTTTACAGTGGTTCATATTTATGCGCAGAATTCCGAACGATAAAATAAACATCGGTAATTCAAGCATATATTTATTAGATGTTTTAAGTTATTCTGTACCACTTCCTTTATTTAAAAAAGTTGTCCATATGCTATTTTTAGATTCGTCTTTCAATTATTCAGAGAAATTAGTGGATTATTGTTGTTTTTTGGGTAATATACAGTTATTAGACTGGTGGTTTGTATTTTGTAAAGAACATAAAATTCCATTTCTGTACAGTACAAAATCCATAGATTTTGCGAGTCATAACCACAAATTGGATATTTTAAAATGGTGGAAAAACAAGTCAGACATATATGGTTTACCCATTCGATATACCAAACGTGCTATAGATAACACCTATGATATATCAATTTTAAATTGGTGGCTAGATAGACATCTACATGATAAGTTACGATTATTATATTCTACGGATCATTTAGATAGGTGTGTAAGTTTGGATATCTTGAACTGGTGGTTAGAAGCATATTTGAAACATGATATAAAATTAAAATATCGGCATGTTTCAACAGCGAATGCTTCCGCTGTGAATCGTGTTGACATATTAAATTGGTGGTTCCGTATCGACAAACTCTTTGGATTTTACATAAAATACGATGAGAAAGCTATGGATTGTGCGAGTGAAAATGGACATATTGCTGTTTTGGATTGGTGGCTCCAAAGATGGGAAGAAGATCGGATTCAAATGAAATACACTAACAATTCGATAGATAGAGCGAGTGCTAATGGTCATATTCCTGTCCTTGAATGGTGGTTCACAAAATATAAACAAGGAAGGGTTCTATTTAAGAGGACAGAACTAGCTGTTGATTTAGCTTCTTTAAATGGAAGAATTTATGTATTAGATTTTTGGTTAAAATTACATAAAAAGAAAAAGATCCAACTTCTTTATAGTGAAGACTGTATTTCGAATTCTGGAAACACAGATGTCACGAACTGGTGGTCCAATTCAAAATGCACCAAAGAATTAGATTATCTCAAAAAATATCTATGTGTTAATAAATGAAAATTTTTTATGACAAACATACCATAGATGAAATACCATGTGATTCAACTATAACAGGTTCTTGTGAGAAAAAAAGTACTTTAAATGATTGTGTAAAATCATGTACTCCGAATAAAAATTGTTTCTGGGGTGTATATTACAATGACTCAAAAAAGTGCATTCCTGTAAACTATGACAATTTTATAAACTTGAATCCCCATTTCCTCCTTAGAGATAAAGAAGGTGTTAATGTTTTTATGGATGAAAAAAAGTTTGAAATTCCACCAGATAGGAAAAATAAAATATACATGTACGATACAGTTAGATTGATCCAAGTTGAAAGTAATATTTCAATAATACCAGACATTATGTTTATATCACCTACTCCATTTCTAAAAAGACCCAAAAATTATATTCCTATGGCTCTAGGAGAACCAATTTTACTTTTTAATAAAAACAGTGATAGGATTATCAAACCAGGAACCGATCGGATTACTTGGGTGAAATCTTTGAAATATATATATCAAAAATATGAAGAATTTTATCTTGAACCAATCGATATAGATATTACATATCAGCAACCACTTCCCAGTAAGAAAATATTGGATTATAACGGTCTATACTATATAAAAACCAGTTACAATGCATATCTTTCTTTATATCCAAACAGATATGAAAATCATATAAAACAGGCTCCTTTAGAAAAAATGGTACTCGGAAATAAAAATATTAGTGGTATTTTTAAACTTGAAAAAGTTGAAGAATTAATTTAAATTGATATTTTCCAGAATGTATTTAAAAGATAGTATAAAAGTAAAATGAATACTATGAACACTGCTGAAATTAGTATCGAAAATATTAGAAAATTATTAGATACGATATCTAAGAACGACTGTGACGATCAACACCGTAAACCTATCCACCGTGACGAACAACACCGTAAACCTATCCACCGTGACGAACAACACCAAAAACCTATCCACCGTGACGATCAACACCGTAAACCTATCCACCGTAACGAACAACACCAAAAACCTATCCACCGTAACGATCAACACCAAAAACCTATCCACCGTAACGATCAACACCAAAAACCTATCCACCGTAACGATCAACACAGTAAATATGTTATACCTGATGAGCAATATGATCCAGAGACTAACTGGAGTATCGTTCCAAAGGATAAACAAAAAATCATAACTGAGATGATCGGTAAAATGGGTATAAGAGATTTATGCGTAGGTAGAGTACTGTACAATTGCAAACTACCAGAAACAGCTTCCAACATTGCATTCGCTAAAAGCGAGATCATTAAGAAACTAATTCATTCTTAGTAATAAAACTTGTTAACATATTTTCAATATCATTTCTTTGATCTTTTACTTCTATAATAATATACGAAGAGTTATCGTGGTGTAAAAAAACCAAACATAGTTTTTCTACTACCTTATCGTATTTTTTTTCAAGTATATACCGGTATAAATTTAATTGCAATGAGTAATGAGACATATTACAATCATCTAAATGAGATATAGGATTAAGAGCTTTACTATACTTATTACTAAATTCTATTTTTTTTGATCTTTTCCAATCATATATAGCTAAATTACCATTACGTAGCTTAAAAACCATATCTACAGATCCTGCAATTTTGTATTCTTCCATAAATATGTACCATTCTGTCCTATAAGGTTCTAATCCATTTGAAATAACGTGTTCTTTATGAAATCGTTTGAAATAATCAAATTCTGTTTCGATACTTTTTGGAATGTCACATGAGATTTGATTATAAAAATTTTCAATACAAATATGGAGTAGAGTCCCTAGTTCTGCAGCATGTTTTCCCGTATCATTCCACTCATTTTTTACTTGCTCTATGGTTTTAGTTCCGTATTTTTTAGAAAATGTTCCATTACGTTTCATTTTCATCAATATTGTATTTGCATCGAAAGGATTAAAAAATTTTTTGACAAAAGTTGTAACACTCTTATAACTACAATCATCATCTATTTTATATATATGTCCATCGTTAAAAAATTGAATCCTAGCATCTCTATCATGATAAAACAACTTGTTTAAAACCATTTTTTATTAACTGGGGTAAATATTTAAGTCACCTAAATTGGGACTAATTTACAACTGCTGCATTGCAGTTTAAAATCACACGGCGTAGGTGTAGGTGGCGTAGGTGTAGGTGGCGTAGGTGTAGGTGGCGTAGGTGTAGGTGGCGTAGGTGTAGGTGGCGTAGGTGGGTTTGTAATCATTTGAACTTTTATGTTCGACAAAGTATATTGCGAATTAGGATAAGTTCTTCTCAACCACCAGATATCTCCACGATTAGGATCACAGGGTCCTCTTTTTGCACCTGGTTCCAAAGAAGTTGTTGGATAAATGGAATCTAACCATAACATATTTACAGATGAATCATCCCAAAGACTAATTACAAAAACCATACCTCTCTTGAAAGATTCTGTCATAGTTTTGAACCCACCGAGTTGTTCAAAATGATTCGTTTCTTTAAACTTTGCTTTATTTTGTCGGATGGAATCAGCCGTGAGAATACCACCGTCGATACGTTTGCCATTTTGGATATAAACTCTTTTCATTGCAACAATGTCTGTATTATCCGTATTATCAGCTGTCAAGAACTGAGTAACAACTGTAAAAGGTTTTGAAGTGTCAACTTTGAATTGAGATCCAAATCCATATAAACTAGTGTCGCCTAATCTGTATGGATTAAAGTCTGCACCATCCTTATCACAAACACCTTGATATCTGGCTGAGTTCCTTCCACAGGAAATTTCATCTGTACAAGGATAAACACCTTTTAATTGTTGATTGTTTCTAAGCATACATGAATGTGGTGTAAAAGCTGTCGCCTGACTATTTGCTTCCCATATATCCATTTCAATACTACAGGCTCCTGTGTTATTTATGTTTACAAACCCATTTATATATTTAATATCATTAGGACATTGTGCATCACCATAACCAGTCCCAAAAGCGGCACCAGCTTTATTAAGACTGTTTAGTCCTCCATCTAAAGGCATTTCTGTAAAGTAAAGGGCACCATTTAAACCGCAAGGTATCAGTGATACATCTATATCATATACAAGTTCTCTGTTAATAAGATTGAAACTCTTATATTTTAAATTTGATTCATCTAATAAATATACTCTTGAACCTACATTACTTCCTGTTACATATCTTAGAGTCACAGAATTTCCAGAAGATGTTATCCCATAAATATTTTTATAATCATCTATGGATACTCCTTCAATTGCACAGTTTTTAGAACATGTAATGGGATCTGGACAATACTGTTTATTCCAGTCATTATTATAGCAATTATCATAACCATTTACATTATGAACCCATCTCCAATTAGCATCCAATACAACCGAAGTTTGTATTGTTTTTCCATTTTCGATAATAGGTAAAGGAGGAAACTGATTTATCTTCACTTTACCAAGTTGTTGGGAGGAAACAAAATACACAAAAGAAGCGAACAGTAATAAATTACGTAAAAACATATCTAATTTATTATAATATTTAATTGGTTTAAATTATAAATGATAATTTTCCACAAAAAGAAAACAAACAGGTTGAAATAATATCCCATCAGGAATATAAGTTATATTCAAAAAAGATTTTCTAAACTCATTTATATTCATAGGACCACCATAAGGTATTAGTAATCTCCAATGAGGTGCTGTCTTTTTATCCGAAAAATTATAAATCTCTTTCATATATATATATGAGTTTTTATAATTTATATCATGAGAGTTATCTTCTAAATAAGCTAGAGCACATTCTATTGAACAAAAAACTGAGTCAATCATATATGAAGTTTTTTGTTCTTCATAATTATTGATCGAATCTTGGATTTTATATTTTTTACCATTAATGTGAGAAAGATATTCTTTTATCTTCGGACTACTTTCCTTATCAATGGGACAAAATACTGGATTTCCCGAAAAGGGATGTTTATCCCAAAAACAGTTTACATTTCTCAATCCAGTAACATCAATTAATGATATCTTGTTACTATGATTATTTTTTAATTCATCTGTTCTATTTACATTGTGTCCAAATACTGTGTCAAGATCCACTATTTTAGTGGATTCGATTGGAATATTCTCACTATTCATATTTGAATAAGTCAAAGGTCTGAAACCGTACTGTTTATCTATTTTATCGGGTTCTACACCGGACAAACGAATCGTATGATTTCCTCTTTTCATGTATTTTATCTATAACATATCAATGCTTTAAAAAAATTTTAATTTAATATATTTTTATATTAAACATAACTACCAAAAACTCTATCCCAGATATAGAGACCAAAGCCATAATTTTTCGTATACAACTTATGATGTAAAAAATGTTTTAGAGATCGATTTTTGTATCCACCATGAGAAACACAAACGAAATATATACTTGCATTATAAACGACTATAAATTCCAGAGGTGTCAAATGTACTAAGAAAAGTGGGACAAAAATAGCACCAATATTGAGAAAAATATGTTCAATTGTTACGGAATCATAGAATGAGGCAACTGTAGAATTCACATTTCTATGATGAAAGGAGTGAATAGTTAGAAATTTATGCAACAACTTATGTATAAAGAAAAAGTATGTTTCAGAACTGAAATAGTATAACATTAGTCTTAAAATTGTATTGTTTATATTCGGTTCAAATATAAATGAAAAATGTTTGCATAAAATAAAAGTCACGAGAATATTGTATAAACTATTTTCCACACTTTTCATACCAGGTTCTCTCCATTGTAACCAAACATCTATCGTATATGGATATAACTTATATTTATCCCATGTACCTGTTACAGCTAAATGTTTGTCTTTTTTATAATAATAATAGAACGTACACGAAATAGTCAAAAACTGAGTACAAGCAAGAACTAACCACAGCATTAATATATATTTTATCGATATAATTATATTTTTAACTTATCCAAAGATTTCAAATCATGGACTAGGTGTTAGCTCGAAAAAGAAAAATACAATACTTAAAAAAAGGAGAAAACCGGCTATCCATAACAAATAGCTGTAATAAGCTCTGTTATATATATCATTTGGAACACAATGAGCGGTCGAAGCCAACAAAACAGCCAAACGTCTATTGTCAACATTAAACACTTTTTTCAGCATTTGATCATAACCATCAATATCTACTCTATAATCACCAACTATATCTCCATACTGACATTTTCCATCTTTCATAGATCTACAACGACCTCTATCAAGTTCTCTTAAAGTTTCTGTGTAACCTGAATAATCTACTATTTTCCCTTTTGTATCGATAACATCCTGCCACATCGAACTACATGTGTCATCTTTAGCATAGGAGTCGCTTATAACACCATCTTGTTTTACTATGTATATCACAACAAATATTATAGATATAATTAATGGTATTAGGACTCGAAATACTCTTTTCATTTATTTTAACGAAAATATTTTTTTTTTCTGAAGATACATGTCCTGTTGCAAGGATAATAAAATTGAATACTTCTTATCATTTGTCTTCGGACATTGAAACATTGAAACATTTAAACATTCATTCATTATAAGAAATATGTCTTTCAGTTTTAATTTGACAGATTCAGAAATAAACAAAGATTCTTTAAAGTATTTATATGAAGAGTTCTTACAGATAGCTATAAAAGATCCAGAAGAAAAAAGATTTGTAGTTCAACGCTTTGTAAAAGTTAATGAACTAGATGTGAAATTAAACATAAAATTGGAAGTAAATATAGATATCTTTTCAGATATAAATGTGATAAGTAAGCTATCGATGTCAAGTGAGAATGTAACACTAAGAAAATGTAAGGTGTATTACAGTGATATTGAATTCGTGAAACTTAAAATGGAGGTGAAAGAATGTCCTGATCAGCTTGGAGTCTTGGATCAATCTCTTAATGATTATGTTATGAAAGTTATCCAACATATGAATACATTTAAAGTTTGTGGTATATGCAGACTATTATATAGAGATCCCAGAATTGAAGAAAAAATATCTATTTGCAGAAATTGTTATTTTGATAGATGTTTTTTTGAAAAAAAAGACTCTTGTATAATATGCCAAGAAAAATATAAGTCTGGCGATTTTACATTTTCGTTAACGTGTGGTCACATATACCATTCGAATTGTATATTACATTTTTTCCTGACCAAAAAAAAGAGGGAATGTCCGGTATGCAAAGAAATCGATTCACATCAAATTTCTGTTTAAGGCTACCTTAATGTTAATAAGATTACATTGATAATAAAAAGTATCATAGTCATCAGTATAAGACTTTTGATTGATTTAGTCTTAGAAGATGTAATGTTCGTTTTCTCCGTACTTGGCTTTATAAGAATCTTCGATTCGTTTTTTTCATTAACTTTACCAGCTACAAAATGCAATGGATCGATTTCTTTAATATTTTCAGAATCATCAGAGCTTACTAATGGATAATGTTTTTTATATGATAATATTCTTCTGGAGTACTGTTCGTTATCATCAATACCACCAACAAAATCTCCTATATTTCGAACCAAAAATTTTGTCAATACATCTCGTGGCTGTTCGTATAAAGAATCGTATTTTGATCTTAAATTGGAGAGATATGGATTAAAACCAAAATTAGGGAGACCTACTATAACATTATCTTCTATAGAACAATCGTTTTCACCGCGAATCATTTTAAAATAACCATCTAAACCCCATTTTTTTCCCCAAGAATTTCGGATCCACCAAAATGATATTCCGTTTTCCGTACCCCAACCATCGATAATTACCGCATGACCCGAAATTCGTTTGCTCTTACCATTCCATTTATAAATAGTTTTTTTTGGATCAAAGGAATAAAAGTCCTCATAAATTATCATCGCTGAACTTACAGGACCGAATTTGTAAATTTCAGCTCTAATATTGTATTCTGATGTATTTTTCACTTTAGACGTACCTGGGACTGAATAAATTCTATTTGCAGAATAAAATTTAGCAGGTGTACCATATTGGATGCCATTATTATAATTGTAATAAACATCATAACACATATCATACGTGGGGGAAGTTATTTTTATACATGAAGGCAAGGTTGTAGAATTCATCGTAAGAATATCCAATGGAAGACATGAAATATCATTTGTACCAATAACGAATAAAAATCTCCAAGCTTCAGCTAGAGTATTACCACTACAACCATATCTATCTACTATTTTTTGGATAATAGTAGATGCCTGCACTGGATCGGAGATTGGATTTGGGAATACCGGACTTTCTTCTAGACCATTTGTGTCGCAAATTACAGGTCGAACAGGGGATAAATTAACATGTATTTTTCCGAGACTTTGTATATTAAACCTATCTGCAAGAGCTCCAACTGATGCAAATGCCCAACAGCTTCCACAACTACCTTGATCATAAATTGTGGATAAATAATCTTTCCATATTTTTTTACCTTCAAATTCCCGTGGAGGTGGATTATGTTTTAAAGTATGTTTTATAACCGTGCTTAGATATTCTCGAGGTTCGGGTATTAAGTTATCATATACTTGTTCATGAGAACTATCATCATTTTTGAGAATAGTATTAAAAGGTTTTTCTGCGATTAATCTAGAAATCATGTTTTATTTTATTGATTAAAATTCATTATACATCTATTTACCTCATTCAGTACAAAATTCATTTGTTCAACATCAATATTTCGAATATCAACTTTATTTTCCAGTATAGAAAATAATTCTTCCTCTGTTACTTGTACTGTTTCCCAATCATCTTCCAGAGATTTTTCTGCATAGATTTCAACTTCTTTGATTTCTCCCTCTTCTTCAAACACGGCTTTGGGTATTTCCACATCCACGATTTGTATGGTCTTTTCTTCAATTAATGGAACTTCTTTTTCTTCATGGATCTCTCGTATACATTCATTCTTATGTCTACCACATGTTCCAGTTTTTACATTTGTAATTTTAGATGTACATCTACTACCCTTTTTAGGTCCCGCTTTAATAATACACGGACATATACCACCCATACCACCTTCTTCCAGTTTTTTGGTTGGTGGAGAAGGAACAGATTCTGCAGGTGGAGAAGGAACAGATTCTGCAGGTGGAGAAGGAACAGATTCTGCAGGCGTAGGTGGTACAGATTCTGCAG
>Ga0214923_10004678_pt1 | contig 16357 bp, 1 predicted proteins | sample LL1510_MetaG_FD_177993 | JGI IMG/M metagenome (GOLD analysis project Ga0214923, IMG submission 177993) | Freshwater microbial communities from Lake Lanier, Atlanta, Georgia, United States - LL-1510 | ecosystem: Environmental > Aquatic > Freshwater > Lake | place: USA: Georgia | collected 2015-10-15
TTGAACGCTTTGAGAACTCATACGGATACTTACATTGATGCTTCTTATAGTGAATTGAAGACATATGCTGATTCTTCTTTGAACGCTTTGAGAACTCATACGGATACTTACATTGATGCTTCTTATAGTGAATTGAAGACATATGCTGATTCTTCTTTGAACGCTTTGAGAACTCATACGGATACTTACATTGATGCTTCTTATAGTGAATTGAAGACATATGCTGATTCTTCTTTGAACGCTTTGAGAACTCATACGGATACTTACATTGATGCTTCTTATAACGCATTAAAAACTTATACCGATTCTTCATTGAACGCATTAAGAACTCATACGGATACTTACATTGACGGTTCATATAACGCATTAAAAACATATGCGGATTCATCATTGAACGCATTAAGAACTCATACGGATACTTACATTGATGCTTCTTATAGTGAATTAAAAACCTATGCCGATTCTTCGTTGAACGCTTTGAGAACTTATACGGATACCTATATTGATGCTTCTTATAGTGAATTAAGAACCTATGCTGATTCTTCGTTGAACGCATTAAGAACTCATACTGATACCTATATTGATGCTTCTTATAACGCATTAAAAACCTATACCGATTCTTCATTGAACGCATTAAGAACTCATACTGATACCTATATTGATGCTTCTTATAACGCATTAAAAACCTATACCGATTCTTCATTGAACGCATTAAGAACTCATACTGATACCTATATTGATGCTTCCTATAGTGAATTGAAGACATACACCGATTCTTCATTGAACGCATTAAGAACTCACACGGATACCTATATTGATGCTTCTTATAGTGAATTGAAGACATACACCGATTCTTCATTGAATGCTTTGAGAACTCACGCGGATACTTATATTGATGCTTCTTATAATGAATTAAAAACTTACACCGATTTGTCTTTGAATTTGAAAGCAACTATAGAATCGCCTACGTTTACTGGTATCGCTACTATTCCTACTGCGAATATTACTACTTTAAATACTATTGGTGACTCTTCATTGAGCGGTAATGTTAATATTGGCAAAGATTTAACTATTAACGGTAGATTAAACGTACAAAATTATACGAATCAAAATATTATTAATACTACCACCACTAATTATCAATTAATAGTAAGTGAAGATTTATCTTTAAATGGACGTTTAATTGTATCCGGTGATGTTTCATTTAACAGTGATTTATATGTCAATGGTAATGTTACTACTCAGACTTTACCAAATTCTGATAATTCTACCAAAGTAGCAACAACCGCATTTGTAAAAAATCAAAATTATTCTACTGTATCGTATGTTGATTCGTCTTTGAATAATTTGAGAACTCATACGGATTCTTATATTGACGCTTCTTATAGTGAATTAAAAACCTATGCCGATTCTTCTTTGAATGCGTTAAGAACTCATACGGATACTTACATTGATGCTTCCTATAACGAATTGAAGACCTATGCGGATTCTTCGTTGAACGCATTAAGAACTCATGCGGATACTTACATTGATGCTTCTCATAACGCACTAAAAACATATACTGATTCTTCTTTGAACGCCTTGAGAACTCATACTGACAATTATATTGATGCTTCTTATAGTGAATTAAGAACCTATGCCGATTCTTCATTGAATGCGTTAAGAACCCATACGGATACTTACATTGATGCTTCGTATAGTGAATTGAAGACATACGCGGATTCTTCATTGAATACGTTAAGAACCCATACGGATACTTATATTGATGCTTCTTATACTGAATTAAAAACCTATTCGGATTCTTCGTTGAACGCATTAAGAACTCATGCTGATACCTATATTGATGCTTCTTATAACGAATTAAAAACATATGCGGATTCATCGTTGAACGCATTAAGAACTCATACTGATAATTACATTGATGCTTCTTATAGTGAATTAAAAACCTATGCGGATTCTTCTTTGAACGCCTTGAGAACTCATACTGATAATTACATTGACGCTTCTTATAGTGAATTAAAAACTTATTCGGATTCATCGTTGAACGCCTTGAGAACTCATGCTGATACCTATATTGATGCTTCTTATAACGAATTAAAAACCTATTCGGATTCATCGTTGAACGCATTAAGAACTCATACTGATAATTACATTGATGCTTCTTATACTGAATTAAAAACCTATTCGGATTCATCGTTGAACGCATTAAGAACTCATACTGATAATTACATTGATGCTTCTTATAGTGAATTAAAAACCTATTCGGATTCTTCGTTGAACGCCTTGAGAACTCATACTGATACTTACATTGATGCTTCTTATAACGAATTAAAAACCTATGCGGATTCTTCGTTAAATTTGAAAGCAACTATAGCATCTCCTATTTTTACTGGAACCGCTACTATTCCAACTGCGAATATTTCTGTTTTAAATACATTAGGCGAATCATCATTAAATGGTAATGTTACTATTGGTAAAGATTTAACAATTAATGGTAGATTAAACGTACAAAATTACACCAATCAAAATATTATTAATACTACTACCACCAATTATCAATTAATAGTAAGTGAAGATTTGTCTTTAAATGGACGTTTAGTTGTATCGGGTGATGTTTCATTTAACGGTGATTTATATGTGAATGGAAATGTTACTAGTCAAACACAAAATAACAATGATAATTCTACCAAAGTAGCAACTACCGCATTTGTAAAAAATCAGGATTATTCTACTGTATCGTATGTTGATTTATCTTTGAATGCTTTGAGAAGTCATACCGACAATTACATTGACGCCTCGTATAATGAATTAAAAACCTATACTGATTCGTCATTGAATGCCTTGAAAACTCATGCTGATTCTTATATTGATGCTTCTTATAACGCACTAAAAACATATACGGATTCTTCGTTGAACGCCTTAAGAAGTCATGCCGATAATTACATTGATGCTTCCTATACTGAATTAAAAACATATACTGATTCGTCGTTAAACGCCTTAAGAACTCATATGGATTCTTATATTGATGCTTCGTATAACGCATTAAGAACATATGCGGATTCTTCGTTGAATGCTTTGAGAACTCATACTGATTCTTACATTGATGCTTCTTATAGTGAATTAAAAACCTATGCGGATTCTTCATTGAACGTATTAAAAACATATACTGATTCTTCTTTGAACGCATTAAGAACTCATACGGATTCTTACATTGACGCTTCTTATAGTGAATTAAGAACCTATGCTGATTCTTCGTTGAACGCCTTAAGAACTCATACAGATACTTACATTGATGCTTCTTATAACGAATTAAAAACCTATGCGGATTCTTCGTTGAACGCATTAAGAACATATGCGGATTCTTCATTGAATGCTTTGAGAAGTCATGCTGATATTTATATTGATGCTTCTTATAACGCATTAAAAACATACGCTGATTCTTCGTTGAATGCTTTGAGAACTCATGCGGATTCTTATATTGATGCATCGTATACACAATTGAAGACATACGCTGATTCTTCGTTGAATTCCTTGAGAACTCATATTGATAATTATATTGATGCTTCTTATAATGAATTAAAAACCTATGCGGATTCTTCATTGAACGCATTAAGAAGTCATGTGGATACTTATATTGATGCCTCGTATAGCCAATTGAAAACATATACCGATTTATCTTTGAATTTGAAATCCAGTATTGAATATGTAGACACATCGTTAAATTTAAAGGCAACTATAGAGTCGCCTACTTTTACAGGCATCACTACTATTCCTACTGCGAATATTACAATTTTAAATACAATCGGAGATTCTTCATTAAGCGGCAATGTTAATATAGGTAAAGACTTAACAATTAATGGTAGATTGAACGTACAAAATTATACGAATCAAAATATTATTAATACTACCACCACCAATTATCAATTAATAGTAAGTGAGGATTTATCTTTAAATGGACGGTTAGTTGTATCAGGCGATGTTTCATTTAATAGTGATTTATATGTGAATGGGAATATTATTACTCAAACTTTATCCATTTCTGATAATTCTACCAAAGTAGCGAGTACCGCATTTGTAAAAAATCAGAATTATTCTACGGTATCGTACGTTGATTCATCGTTGAATACTTTGAGAACTCAAATAGATTCTTATTTTGATGCTTCTTATAGCGAATTAAAAACTTACGCTGATTCCTCACTGAATACCTTAAGAACTCATACGGATTCTTATATTGATGCTTCTTATAACGAATTTAAAACCTATACCGATTCTTCATTGAACGCATTAAGAACTCATACAGATACTTACATTGACGGTTCATATAACGCATTAAGAACATATGCTGATTCCTCACTGAATGCATTGAGAACTCATACGGATACTTATATTGATGCTTCTTATAGTGAATTGAAAACTTATGCGGATTCATCATTGAATGCCTTAAGAACTCATACGGATACTTATATTGATGCTTCGTATAACGAATTAAAAACGTATGCGGATTCTTCGTTGAATGCCCTGAGAACTCATACGGATACTTATATTGATGCTTCGTATAACGAATTAAAAACGTATGCGGATTCTTCGTTGAATGCCCTGAGAACTCATACGGATACTTATATTGATGCTTCTTATAATGAATTAAAAACCTATGCGGATTCATCTTTGAATGCCCTGAGAACTCATACGAATACTTATATTGATGCTTCTTATAGTGAATTAAAAACATATGCGGATTCTTCGTTGAATGCCCTGAGAACTCATACGGATACTTATATTGATGCTTCTTATAGTGAATTGAAAACTTATGCGGATTCATCATTGAATGCCTTAAGAACTCATACGGATACTTATATTGATGCTTCTTATAATGAATTAAAAACCTATGCGGATTCATCTTTGAATTTGAAATCCAGTATTCAATATGTAGACGCATCTTTAAATTTAAAAGCAACGGTTGAATCTCCAACATTTACTGGCGCCGCCACAATTCCAACAGCGAATATTACCATATTAAATGCTATTGGTGATTCTGCATTAAATGGCAATGTTACTATTGGCAAAGACTTAACTATTAATGGTAGATTGAACGTACAAAATTATACAAATCAAAATATTATTAATACTACCACCACCAATTACCAGTTAATTGTAAGTGAAGATCTATCATTAAACGGACGTTTAGTTACATCGGGTGACGTTTCATTGAATAGTGATTTATATATTAAAAATGTAAATGGAAACGTACAGTCTGTTATTAATGATTTAATAAATAGAACAACAAATATTACTACTGATTCTAATAATGAAATAATAGTTAGTTCAAATATAATTCCTTCATCAGCAAATGTTATTTCATTAGGTTCTGCCACAATGCCATTTAAATCTTTATATATAAATACAAATACATTATACTTTACTTCTGATAATACTCAAGCATCTATATCTTATAATAAAGAAAGTAACTCATTAGATATAACATCAGGAGGTGTAACAACTAGCACTGTAGATACAACTTATCTTGATGCTTCTTTAAATTTAAAATCAAGCATTATATATGTTGATTCATCATTGAACGCCTTGAGAAGTCATACGGATAGTTATATTGATGGTTCTTATAGTGAGTTAAGCAGATATGCTGATTCTTCGTTGAATGCTTTAAGAACTCATACGGATAGTTATATTGATAGTTCTTATAGTGAATTAAAAACTTATGCGGATTCGTCATTGAATGCTTTGAGAACTCATGCTGATTCTTATATTGATGCTTCGTATACACAATTAAAAACATATACAGATTCTTCGTTGAATGCCTTGAGAACTCATACCGATTCTTACATTGATGCTTCTTATACAGAATTAAAAACTTATACAGATTTGTCGTTGAACACATTAAAAACCTATACGGATTCCTCACTGAATGCCTTGAGAACTCAAACCGATTCTTACATTGATGCTTCCTATAGTCAATTAAAAACATATACGGATTCTTCATTAAATTCAAAATCTAGTATTGAATATGTAGATTCATCTTTGAATTTGAAAGCAACCATTCATTCTCCTACGTTTACTGGTACCGCTACAATTCCTACTGCGGATATTACCAGTTTAAATTCAATTGGTGACTCTTCATTAAATGGCAATGTTACTATTGGCAAAGACTTAACTATTAATGGTAGATTGAACGTACAAAATTATACAAATCAAAATATTATTAATACTACCACCACCAATTACCAGTTAATTGTAAGTGAAGATCTATCATTGAACGGACGATTCGTTGTATCTGGCGATTCATCTATGAATGGTAATTTATATGTTGCAGGTACTTTATCCGCCGTCAATTATGCTGCGAATTCTATTCCATCCAGTGCTATTATTGGTGGTGTTGCTAGTTCCAGTTCTCCTGGTGATTTTACTACAAATGGTAATTTGATTGTAAAATATGATTCTTCTATGAATGGTAATGTAGTGATTGGTAATGATTTAACTATTAACGGTAGATTGAACGTACAAGCAAATACCATTCCAGCAAATGCTATTATAGGTGGTGTTTCTAGTTCTAGTTCTGCCGGTGATTTTACTGCAAATGGTAATTTAACTGCTTCTGGTACAATTTCTGGTAATATTATAAACACTGCATCTACCGCTTCTACTACGAATGATACATGGTTATTGACAAATATTATTAATGCACCACCAGGTGTCACTTTTGGTAATGTTGTATCTACATCTACTTATATTTATATTCCTTGGACGTATCCTTCTCAAACAAATATTGGTTTAGTAAATACATACGTCCCTGTTATTTCTGCTATAAATGCGAACGTTTATGGTAATACTTCCGGTGGTAGTTTTTCACAAACTATTTTGTCGAATACCACAGGTAGTCAATATATAAATAATTATTCTATTTCAAGTAATCCAAATACTTATACATCTTTAACCAATAGTCCTATTACAGGCATTATTTTATCAAAATCTAGCAGCGCAGGTACTTCTGGTTCTACCACTTTAACACCAAACACTGTATGTAAAGTTCCATTTCCACAAGATAATAGTAATTCATATACTGGTACAAATTATCGCAATGCTTTTGTTTATTATAATTCAAATATTAGTACTTTAATATCATCACCAAATCCTACGTTTACCTTGTATTATACGAATAATAACAGCACATATAATAGTAGTCTTGTTAATTTCAGTATCTTTTTATCTACTGGTACACCTAGTGCTCCGGGTACTCCTTCACAAACAGCTAATTCATCTTCAGGTATTACAATATCATATACAGCGCCACAATACGGCGATTCTAACAATCCAACGATTGCCACTCCTATTACGAATTATAAAATAACTTATCAATCAACTGCAAATACTGTTAGATATGGCGGTGTTGTTTCACAAAATAGTAATGTTGAAACCGGTAATACTTCTACTACACCAACTATTTCGTCATTATATCCAGACACCAGTTATACTATATTCGTACAAGCAAGAAATGGCGATAATGCATCCTATGGTAATGTTTCAGCGAATTTAACTACTGCTGTTACTAGTTATATCAGTCCTTCTATTAGTGGCATTACAACGAATTTGACATTTTCACCTACCAGTTATTCAGCAAGATTAGTAAGTAATTCGGTTAATATAAGTAATTTGATATTATCAAATTCGGCATTAACATCTGGTACAAATACGTTTGCCGTACACGAACTATCGAACCGCGGTAATCTTGGTAATTCTACTCCTGTATCTTTAAGTTTAGCGGTCAGTGGCGCGGCAACTATTACAGGACCTGCTGTAAGTGTAAATAATTTTCCTGCTACGAATACTTCACTTTCTACATCTAATGGATTGACTATAAATGCGATTACTGTTTCTGATTCTTATGCAGCTACTGGCAGCACAGGTTTTTATTTACAAGGTAGTGGAACAGTAACATTAGGTACTACAATATTTACTCCTAGTAATAGCCAATATATAGTTACTTTAACTAGAACTGGTGTTACTACACAAACTAAAACGTATGGCTTTTATTATGATACCACTAGTGCTACTCCGATAGTCGGTGGTGTCACAATTAATAAATTAAATACAGTTGCCAATAGTACTACACGTCAAGTATCTGGCGTATGGATTGTCTATGGAAGTCCAACCCTAGATATATCTTGTACTGATATTTCTAATGTCGGACAGTATTTTTATAACAATTCGCAATTATTAACATATTCTAGTACAACAACTGGCACTATTAGCGCGAGCGAAGTTACTTTGACAAATGTTGCTTCTGGAATAACCGCTGGTGTAATTACTGGTAATCTTGTTATAACAAAATCTGGATTGAGTTATAATACGAATAGTTTTGAAACATCTATCGGTGTAAGAGCAACTGCATATAATATTCAGGGCACAACCAGTTATCGTGATGCTACTTCAATCGCTACGATTGTTGACCCCGCATCTTATACATTGGTATATAGTACTTTACAGCAGAGTATTGGTGGTTCTAATTTATCCAGTGCTACTGCTGGTTATAGAATTTATAGTGGAATATGTAGCGGTACAAATGGATATCGCCCTGACTCATTATATAGTTATAATTCAACTACATACGTAAATACTGCTTATAATAATGGTTGGGATATTACTAGTACTAATAATTCTGATATAAACGCTACCAATGAATTACAAATTGCGAATGGATATTTCCAAACCATTACTGGTTCATCCAACGGTTATAAAAACTATCTTTCATATTATTATGGTACATCACTCAATACGGTGAATTATAGTGGCATTTCAAATAGTGGATATAGATATGTTACATTTGCTTGGAGATTAACCGGCGTTACTGGCACAGGTTATAATGGTATACGGTTTTCATTTGTTGGTAATAGTACAACATATTTTGATTCTAATAGCGCATATGCTAATTCAGGAAAAACCAAAAAAATACAATTGTATTATAGAGTAGAAGACCCTACGAGTTCATCCCCTAGTTTATCTAATTTGTCAACTGCTTGGATTGATGGTAATTATACTCCAAATACTGTAAATAGTTCCAATTATAACACAGAGGGACAATCCGGTTTAAATACGTTTAGTGGTAGCACAAATACAATATTTAATGTTATTTTGCCATACACTATCAATAGTACAACCGTATCTGTAAATCCTATTATTTATTGTAGAGTAGGTTTACCAATGGATATTGCTTATCAATTCCAATATATTACTGCTACTATGACTTCATCATAAGTTATTTAGAAATATTTTTATAAGGATTTTTAGTATTTATAGATTTATTTTAGTAAATATTATATATTATAATATAATATATACGATATGCCAACAACCTCTGATAATAAATTGGATTTGTTATATAAAAAATTTATAGGTATTCCTTTGTCAAACCCTAGTGGTGCTGCCGCATCAGAAGCAGCCGGTAGTTCAAAATCTAAAATTATACCTTCTTTACAAATTTTTTCACAAAGCATTCCTTCCACTGCTCCATCTGACCTTTCAAATGTAACATTTACTCCTGCTAATTCTGGTGGTACAAAACAAATAAGTGCTAGTAATACACATATCGCAAAATATACTCAATTAGGGTTATCAGAAGTTCAGCCACAAATATCATATCGTTATGCAAACCCCAGTGTTTCTACGAATTTAACATCACCTGCTATACCGGGTAATTATGATATCGCCGGAAGTACTTATGCTATAACACTTTATGGAAGCGATGGTACGACTGTTATCAATCCTTCTACCTATCCATGGGTATTTGATACTGATTCGGGTTATGTAACTTTTATTGACCCTGCTAGTTTATTACCTATTTCATTGGCACCTCCAAAAATTACTTTTTGGAGATATGAAGGTACGTTTGGCTTAAGTAGTGGTGATTTATCTAGTAATGGTAATTTATTTATTGCGTATGATACTTCTTTGAATTCCAGATTGGTCGTAGGAAGTGATGTAACCGTGAATAAGCGATTATTTATAGGAGGTGATGCTTCATTAAATGGTAATCTTACTATCGGTAAGGATTTGACGATTAACGGCAGATTAAACGTACATAATTATACAAACCAAAATATTATTAATACAACAACAACTAATTATACATTGATTGTGAGTGAAGATTTGTCTTTAAATGGACGATTCGTTGTATCTGGAGATTCATCAATGAATGGTAATTTATATATTGCAGGTACTTTGTCAGCAGCCAATTTTGCAGCCAATTCTATTCCATCCAGTGCTATTATCGGCGGTGTTGGTAGTGGTGGTAGTGGTAGTAGCAGTGGTGCTGTTACTGGTGATTTATCTAGTAATGGTAATTTATTCATTGCTTATGATACTTCTTTAAATTCCAGATTGGTCGTAGGAAGTGATGTAACCGTGAATAAGAGATTATTTATATTGGGCGATGTTTCAATGAATGGTAGTTTATATGTAGCAGACAATATTACAACTGTAACTCAGGACATAAGTGATAATTCAACTAAAGTTGCTACTACCGCTTTTGTTAAAAATGTATTAGATGCTAGTTTCAGTAATTATTATGCCAAATCGGACATTGATTCCTCTTTGAATTTGAAAGCACCAATTGCTTCCCCTACTTTCACCGGTATCGCTACTATTCCTATTGCGAATATTGATAATTTAACTACTTCAGCCGATGCGAATATAAATGGCAATTTAATTGTTAATAATGGATATCTTCGTATTCAAAATTTACCAATTGGGCTCAATAATATTGGAAGTAGTATAAGTATTGGTATAGATGCCTTAATAAATAATACTGGTTCTAATAATATTGCCATTGGTAAGAATTCATCAAGTGGAATGATATCTGGTAAACAGAATATTGCTATTGGTGTAAACGCGATGCAATTGAATGTAAACGGAAATAATAATATAGCATTAGGTTCATATAGTTTAAATAATAATTCACACGGTCATAATAATGTTGCTATTGGTATTAATAGTGGTGATATGGATATAAGCGGTAATAATAATACATATTTAGGTTCTGATACAAACGTTGATAATAATGATAATGTATACTCCTTTTCGACTGCCATTGGTTCTGAAAGTGTTATTACAGCGAGTAACCAAATTATGTTAGGTAGATTAATAGGAACAGAACATGTTGTAATTCCTGGCGATTTAAGTTTGAATTTGGGTATGAGTGTAGGAGGTGATTCATCCATGAATGGTAATTTATATGTATCGGGCAGTATTACAAGTTTAACTCAGAATATAAGTGATAATTCAACCAAAGTTGCTACTACCGCTTTTGTTAAGAATGTATTAGATGCCAGTTTGGGTAATTTAAGTAACTATTATACCAAATCAGTCATTGATGCTAGTTTAAATGAATACTATACCAAATCGACGATTGATGCCAGTTTGGGTAACTATTATACCAAATCCGTGATTGATGCCAGTTTGGGAGAATATTATACCAAATCAGTGATTGATGCCAGTTTGGGGGAATATTATACCAAATCCGTGATTGATGCCAGTTTGGGGGAATATTATACCAAATCTGCCGTTGATTCATCATTCAATTTGAAAGCGCCTATTGATTCACCTACATTTACTGGCATTGCAACTATTCCTACTGTGAATATTACCAATTTAAATACGGTTGGCGATTCTTCGTTAAATGGAAATGTTACTATTAGTAAAGACTTAACGATTAATGGTATATTAAACGTAAAAAATTATACCAATCAAAACATTATTAACACAACTACTACAAATTATCAATTAATAGTTAGTGAAGATTTATCACTGAACGGTCGTTTAATTGTATCGAGTGATGTTTCCATGAATAATAATTTATTTGTCAATGGGAATATCACTACCCAAACTTTGCCAACTTCTGATAATTCAACCAAAGTAGCTACTACTGAATTTGTTAAAAATCAAAATTATTCTACTATATCTTATGTTGATTCCTCATTGAATAATTTGAAGACATATGTGGATAATTCATTAAATTTAAAATCCAGTATTACCTATGTGGACTCATCTTTGAATACATTGCAAACATATACTGATAGTTCATTGAATTTAAAATCCAGTATTACCTATGTGGATTCATCTTTGAATACATTGCAAACATATACTGATTCTTCATTGAATTTAAAATCTAGTATTACATATGTTGATTCTTCATTGAATACATTAAAAACATATGCAGATTCATCATTCAATTTGAAAGCATCCATTGATTCCCCTACATTCACCGGTACTGCAATCATTCCTACTGCGAATATTACCACTTTAAATACGATTGGTGATTCCTCCATGAATGGTAATGTAGTGATTGGTAAAGACTTAACGATTAATGGTAGATTGAACGTACAAGCAAATACCATTCCAGCAAATGCTATTATCGGTGGTGTTTCTACTTCTAGTTCTGCTGGTGATTTTACTGCAAATGGTAATTTAATAGTCACCGGTAATATAACAGGTAATTTAAATGCGGTATCAAATGGTAATGTTGATAGTATTAATTTTTGGACTCTCACCAAATATATGAATTCAATGATTAATGCTCCGCCTGCTGTTACTTTCGGTAATGTTGATACTTTATCCACCATGATACGCATCCCTTGGACTTATCCTACACAGTATAATATTGGAATAGCTGATACCTTGATTCCCGTCATCAAAACTCTCACAATTACCTATTCTATTACTAAATCTGGTGGTGCTATACAAAATGGTACTATTATTAATGCTTTAAATACCAATTCTTATATTAAATCTAGTTTAACAGATACATATCCTATTACTGGTATTGTGTTATTGAAAACTGGCGTCACTAGTGGGTATACTACAAATTATACATTTACTGATGGAAACCGTAACGCTTATGTATTCACAGATAGTAATATTCAAGGGTTGACTACTAACGATACATTAACATTAAATGTCTACTATACAAATAATAATACCTCTACAAATACCGCAAGTAAACCATCTTTAAATTTTGTTGCTGCTGGTACTCCTTCTGCTCCTGTATATCGGTCATCAACCCCAAGTACAACATCGGTTACAATCACTATTGGTAATCCACAATATGGTGATGCTAATAATACTACAACAAATACTACCATTACTACATACCGTGTTAATTATTCATCTATTTCTAATGCGACTCGTTTTTATGGTGTAAAACCCAGTGGTTTACAAACAATAGATACATCAGTTTCTGTTACGCCAACGGGAACTGCTAATACAATTTCTACTACTACGGGTGCAATTAGCACGAATATTTATCCGGAAACTACCTATACCGCAAATATTAGTGCAATAAATAATGTGAATTCCAGCGTTGGCGCATATAGTGGTAATTTTACTTTTACAACTACTCCCTTTTCTATTCCTAGTTATAATTGGTTATATGGTAATGGTGTTTCAGCTTCCACATTATCATTTGGACTACCACCATTTGTAACTGGATATTACAACAATACTACATCATCTGTAAATACTTTATTATTAAATTTATCATCCACGTATACTACTTCTAGTATGACTACTATTATTAATGATTATGAACGTCGTGGTGTATATGGCGCAGGTAATAGTACTACGATTAGCGCGAATGTTGTATTAAATGGTAGTGTTACAACTGGTCCATCTGTTTCACTTGATGCGAATGTTGGTTACACGACAGTCCCCAGTGCCAATACAGTAAATAATATTACGATTACGCCATCTGCAGTTGCTGATAATTATGCTGGTAATTCAATCGGTTATGATGGATACTATAACAAATATACTGGTACTGTTAGTTTAGCTTCTGGATTATTTGCCCCTTCCCCTTACCCATATACTGTTAATTTAACTAGAACAAGTGGTAATGTAAATGCTACTAAGAATTCGTCATATTCGTTTTATTATGATACAATCACTGGTGTTCCTGGAAACCCATCTATAACTGCATTTAATATTAATACTACTAGTTATTCGCAAGTATGTGGTATTTATGTTATTAGTGCTGCCACATTTACAGCTAGTTATTCCGTTACTAATTTAGGAAAATATTTTTATAAACCTACACCTATTGCATATAACAGCACTGGTACTATCGGTACAATTATTAGCGCGAATGAATCTACTATACCATATGGAAATGTATATGGTAATTTAATGATATATAACCCTGTTTCTTTTAATCAGACAATCACATCTTCCTCTTTAACTAACGTATTTAGTAATATTATACCATTGACAATTACTGCTACCAATTTTATTGGTAGTGTCTCTGCTAACGCATCTGCTATTAACGCTATCATTGATGGTCCTTCTGTTAGTTTATTATCTACTATTTCTGATTTGAATAATAATATTATTTCTAACACTGGTGGACAATATAACGGTACCAGATACTATGCGGGTGCAAATCCAGATAATATTACTTCCAATAATAATAGTATCACAAACGGTTCTTTGTTTTCACAACTTTCTGCTGTAATATACAACCATACACAATCTATACAATCAGGTACTTATGGAAAAGAATTACAAATAGCAAATGGTAATTTTGTAACAAAAAGTTCAACAATAAGTGGTTCACTCGTCGGTTATCAAAATTACGATAATTTTAAATATAATAGTACAACATCAAATACTTTGGATTATAGTGGTATTTCATCATCTGGTTATAGATATGCTTGTTTTGCTTGGAAATATAGTTATTCATTAGCAGCGAGTAATATAAGTTTCACTATGAATAGTTCAAATGGATTTGTTAGAGGTAATACTTCTGGTACGTTTAATCCATTAACAGCTGGTGGAAGCAATATTATATTTTATTATAAAATTGAGGATTCAACTGGTGGTTCAGGTGTTACAAGTTATTGGATAAATGGTAATGATACAACGGGCGGATTATCACAAGTGGGTTCAAGTAATTACAACAAAATTACTAATTTACACGGCATTCCCGATACTTTTACATCAACTGGCACCAATGATTCAAATATATTTAAAGTTCTCACTGTTAATCCTGGTTCAGGTTATAGTAGTAATACAATTTTATATTGCATAATCGGCTTACCTATGAATGCGAATTGTTATTTTGATTATATAAAAGCAAGTATTAATTAGTAAATGAAGGATACAAATCTCTTGCTAATAATATAAACTACTTATTATTTAGGATTTTTAATATCATTTTTGTGGTTGATGTATTTAGAAAATATATTTATATATTATATTAAAATATAGCATATAATGCCAACATATGGAAATTCAGAACAATTCAAATTAGATTTTCTTTTTAAAAAATCGTTAGGTGTTCCTACTGGTGTTGGTGCTACTGCAACACCTGCTGGTGAATCCGCTGGTATTTCTAAACCAAAAATTTTAAAAAATCTAGTAATCAATCAGGATATACCAGCGATATCACCTGAAGGAAGTGGAATTACATTGAGTAATACGATTGTAGGTTCTCCGTATGCCGTTACAGGTCAAACCGATTATAAATACACTAATACCACTTACCCATGGATAGTAAAATATACTTTGACGTTGAAGTCACAACTTAGTCGCTATAGTTATTATTATAATAGTCCGGCAGATAATCTTAATTTATTAGATAGCGCGATTCCATTCAATTACGATTTGCTAAATAATTCATATAAGTATCGTGTAACATTTGGTAATGGTATGTCAATACCAGCAGAGGGAATTAATGGCTCTTATCCATGGATTTTAGATACAGACGTCGGTTACTTATATTTTATTAATTCTGATTTTCCGACTACCGATGCCCCAATCATCACATTTTGGAGATACGAAGGCACCTATGGTGTCGGTAGTAGCAGTGGCAGTAGCAGTGGTGATTTATCTAGTAATGGTAATTTATTTATTACCGGCGATGTTTCATTGAATGGTAATGTTACTATCGGTAAAGACTTAACGATTAATGGTAGATTAAACGTACAAAATTATACCAACCAAAATATTATTAATACCACCACCACCAATTATCAATTAATCGTTAGTGAAGATGTATCATTAAATGGTAATTTAACTTCAACTGGTAATTTAAATGCGGTATCAAATGGTAATGTGGATAGTATTAATTTTTGGACTCTCACCAAATATATGAATTCATTGATTAATGCTCCGCCTGCGGTTACCTTCGGTACTGTTGATACTTTATCCACCATGATACGCATCCCATGGACGTATCCTACACAGTATAATATTGGAATAGCTGATACCTTGATTCCCGTCATCAAAACTCTCACAATTACCTATTCTATTACTAAATCTGGTGGTGCTATACAAAATGGTACTATTATTAATGCTTTAA
>Ga0214923_10004679_pt1 | contig 16356 bp, 26 predicted proteins | sample LL1510_MetaG_FD_177993 | JGI IMG/M metagenome (GOLD analysis project Ga0214923, IMG submission 177993) | Freshwater microbial communities from Lake Lanier, Atlanta, Georgia, United States - LL-1510 | ecosystem: Environmental > Aquatic > Freshwater > Lake | place: USA: Georgia | collected...
CAGTTGTATTCTATATTGGCTTTCTGTAATTATTATTTTCATTACCAATCTGTTCTTGGATTTTCGTTTATAACATTAAGTAATTTGAATTTGAAATTATTTTTCCCTAAATAGTTTTCCAAATTTAATTTCAAGTCCCACAAATAGTCACCAACATCAAATGTGTCAAAAATTGTATCTATATAAATAATTATTCCTAACTCAACAAGATTATCAGTCTTGTATGCCGTTACCACATCAATTTTTGTAATCGTTTCGTAGTTATCTCCATATCCACCTTCAGTATAATAATCTTCTTCTTTTATGTTATCAGCAATGTCTTTCCAAGCCATATCAACCGCATTTTGAAATGTTATAGTTTTTAATTGTGATTCTGTAATTATTATTTTCATAACTATCCAATATGAGCGCCATTTACTTCTTTTATTTCAATATCAGGAAAAAGTTCTTTGAAGTAATCATAAACTGCGTTTTTTAAGTGTCTTGATATTATATGAGAAGGTATAAAACATTCTTCCATATCTTTATCTATTGAATAATCGTAATATAGTGATTTTGATTCTTTTCTATACACAAATAAAGGTTCCCCGTTTTCGTTCATCAAATATATTGAGTTGTGAGCCTCACCCCAACCTTTAATATCGTTAGAAATGGTCTTTAAAAACAACTTCTTATACTGAGGGTATTCATCTTCGTATTTTGCATCAAAACGATCTCTTCTATAAGTTTCGTTAATTAAATCAAGTTGATGTTGGGTTACAATGATTTTCATATTAGATAAATACTTTGTAAAATAAAAAACCCCTCTTTAATGGAGGGGGTATTAATTGAAATGTGTGTCATTTTAAGCGGTTTGTCCTCCTTGAAATCCTTGTCTAAATCCTTGGGCTCCTTGTTTAACTCTCCCAAAAATATTATCTGCTCTCATTCCTAAAGCAAGTCTAATTTCATTTTTAAGTCTTCTTGTTTCTTGATTTGGTCCTTTTCTTTTTTCTAATTGATCTAGTCCTGATTCTCTTTGCTCTGCTGGTAATGATATAATATATTTACCATCAGGAGTTGTGCTCCAAGCTAAAACGGCGTCTTGTAAAGTTTTATCTTGTATATTGTTCAATCCTGGAAGTGGATTAACTTCAGCACCTGTCGTAACTGTTGTTCCTGTGGTAGAACCTGATGTTGATGCTGTTGTTGATGCTGTTGATAAAACAGTAGAGGCCGTTGTCGCTGAAGTTGATGCGGAAGACGCCAATTGAGATTGATTAGGTTGGTATTCACCTTTATATTTATTCCAAGCTGCTTTTGTTAATGGTCCATATTTACCATAACCTCTTTCAGGTTTTTTACTTATTGTTTTGTAATTTTTTCCTGTTGTCCAACCTGGTTTATTAGTATCTAGCCAATCTTGAAATGCCTTAACGTCTTTTGGAGCACTTACAACAACTTCAGGTAAATCAATTTCTTGAATTAAATTCCATTCTTCAAAAATTTTAGTTTTATGAAGTTTTAAAATATTTTTTTTCTCATCTTCTGTTATAATAAAACGTTTCATATTAATTATTTTTAAGCGGTTTGCCCTCCTTGATATCCTTGTCTAAATCCTTGAAATCCTTGTCCCAACCTTCCAAAAATATTATCTGCTTTCATTCCTAAAGCAAGTCTAATTTCATTTTTTAATCTTCTTGTTTCTTGATTCGGCCCTCTTCTTTTTTCTAATTGATCTAAAACTGATTCTCTTTGATCTGGCCGTAATGATATAATGTATTTACCATCAGGAGTTGTGCTCCAAGCTAAAACGGCGTCTTGTAAAGTTTTATCTTGTATATTGTTCAATCCTGGAAGTGGATCAACTGTTGTTCCTGATGTTGTTCCTGATGTTGTTCCTGATGTTGTTCCTGACTGTGAGTCTGAGTCAAGTCTATAATTTAATTTAGTTGGAGCGGCTACTCCCCAAAGTTGTATTGCCTCAGCGGGATTATAGTCTGCAAGAGTTTTTTCTTCTCTGTCAGTAGGTTGTCCGACCAATTGTCCATTTACATTTTTATAAACGTTAAAATTTTGACCGTTGTCAGTAGTCCAAAACTGCACATTCGGGTTGGCATCTGCCTCTTTTTTTGAAATTAAATACCAATTAACGTCTACTCTATAACCATCAGGATAACCATATTCTCCAAGCGATAGTTTCCCTGATTCATTTTTCTTAATTACGAATCCACCATCTCGAGTTGTATTATAACCCCCATTAGGGTTTGTTAAAATTGCTCTAAAATAATTTTTAATATTTTCATCAGTAATTACTTTTAACATTTCTTCTATCTCTTCTTTTGATTTTACAGGACTCCCGTCTGAAAAAGTTTCACCAGATTGACCTGTATTTTGTAAATAAGAATCTTTATATTCATTCCAAGCCCATTTTGTTTTATTTCCCATTTTTCCATCTACTCCATCACGGTTTGGTCCTGTTGTTCCTAAAACATCTTTTTGATTTAAAGTATAAACAACGTAATTTTGAAAATCTTCGACATCTTTTGGAGCAGTAATATTATCATTTTCTTCAAATAAAAAATTCCATTCTTTCCTTTTTTTTGTTTCATGAAGATTCAAAATTCTAAATTTTTCATTTTCTGATATAATTAATTTTCTATTATACATGTTTTTTTTGTTAATGATTTATTTTTAATTAGATCCTGTGTTTTTACTTCTTGGTTCATTTTTTTCATAAAAACCTTCTTTTGAACCTTCCCAATCCCAAGGTAGATCATTTTCCATATTATAGATTAGTTGTTTTTCAGAAATCCCTTTAAGTTTTCTTTTTATTTTTTGCCAAAGTGGTTCTTTAATATTTTCCTTGATCACTTTTTTAACAATACGATTAATTTGTTGTTCTGTTAGTCTCATAACTACGAATGTGTAAATAAGTTGAAGTCCTCATCCTCTTCGGCCCTTCTGAAAACAGAATCAGGTAGAACTCTTTTTGGATCAGATCCTCCTAAGTTTAAAACCATAAGGTTTGGCATATCACCAATACATTCAGGTAGTTTTTGTAAATCAGGATTATTAACTAATGATAGATATTGTAAATTTTTTAAACCACAAATTGCTTCAGGTAATGAAGCTATGCACCCAACAAAGTTAATTGCACTTAGATTTTTGAACCTACCGATGTCATTTGGAATATTAAGTGATAGTTTATCTTTTGAAGTATTTTTAAAGGTAAATCTTTGTAAAGATTGAGGTAAGGTCGCAAAAAACTCATCGAATCCATAAAGTGCGATAAACTTAGACGCCGAATCACCTGGATAATCAATAACCACTTTTTCACCTTTCTCGCCTGCTAATGACTTCATAAACTCAGGTTTGAAGAATTGTTTTAGACCTTCTTCGTTTGTATTTAAAAATTCAATCAAATTAATTTGTCTGTCATCAGCATCCATGAATTGATTATCAGGGAAGTGGAACTGATAACGATTTGCAGGTAATCCTGAAACTTCGCCAGTTTCTTTTCCATAAGATTTAAAAGATGTTGGTGTGTTCGGAATTACAACATATAAAGGTCCTTTAGCGATATATCTTTCAAACCAAGTATATCCTGGTGATGAGGTGCACCAATTGGTTTCTCCTCTTCTTGCCTCATTATGAGATCCACCGTAGAAACAAGCCGCTTCTTTTCCTAATGGTCCTGTGTTTGAGATTTTAGCAACCGTCCAATCTTGTCCTCTATAAACGATGTCAGCACCAGGGTGAGCAAATGTCTGAGAAGCCTCTTTTTTCTCAGCAGCAGTTGCCTTAGTTTTTTCTAAACTGAAATCTTTAACTTGATCATATAAAGTCTCAGGAGTTAGTTTATTAATATCTCTAAACTCTTGAGGTAATCTATTTTTGAATCTCTCAAACTTTTGAAGATTTGTTGTTGTTTTATACAAATCCTCCATGAAAAGGTCTTGAAATTGTTTTAATGCCGCCTTATATTGACCTGATTGTGGATCAGAAATCATAAGTGGGTGATCTTGTGGTAACTTAGGTGTTACAAAGTTTTTTAATAACCACTGAGCGTATTTTCCAATTTTAACCTTTTCCATTTGTTCAGGTTTAACATTATCAATGTCCATACCATCAGGGACCTTTGTAGTTGGATCGGCAGCGATAAGTGCGAATAATGTTTCAAAAGGCATAACACCTTTTTTACCTTTTTCTTTTGGTTTTACGAACTTATCAAATAATACTTGAAATCTTGAACTTTCAACAATAAGATCTCGTAATAGATTAGTGAATCTAAGTGACATAATAATTTTTTTATTAATAAATATTCGTAAATACTAAAAAATTAATAATTCATAATCAATAATTCTTCCCCCATATTTTGTTTTTCACCTTTCTTGGCTGAAGCGGCTTTTGCAAACTCTTTTTTAACCCAAGTGTATTGATCTTCGGGGAACCATTCGTGAAGAAGTTCAAAGTCATAATAGGATAATGAAAACTTACCTTTAACTTCGTGTAATACATTTGCCAATCTTTCATGGTCTTGTCGATCAAAGTCATGGTTGGAGTAGTAATTTTCAGTTTTCCAATACGGTGGATCCAAATAAATGTAAGATGATGGTGAGTCATATTTATTTATAACATCTGCGAAATCCATGTTTTCAACATCAGTAATTTTTAAAAAGTGATCAACCCAATCAGGTTTAGATAACTTATCTCTAAAGGTAAGATATTTTGATTTGTATTTTCCTTTAAGGTCAATGAAGTTAGATGTTTCAGGTTTTGATCCACTGAAAACTTGTGTTAAAATATAAACGTATTTGGCTGCCACCTCATAATCGCCAGGTTCTACGCTGAAACCTTCATTAAAAATTTCAGTTTGAAACCTGATAAATTGTTCTTTATATACTTCAGGAGTAATGTCAATTCCTTGTTTTTGACAATCAATAGAATTGATTGCTCTTAACAATTCAGTTGGGTTTTGAACGCACTTGAATAGATTATAATTTAGTGGATTAAAGTCGTTATAAACCACTTTATTTAAATTAGGAAATTGTTTTAGATCCATATTATAAAAACACCAGTACATTCCCCCGAAAGTCTCTAAATAGACCTCCATATTTTTGTCGTAGAATGGAACAATCCATTTACCAATTTTACTCTTACCTCCTATGTATGAAACCAAAACTATTATTTTTTTAAATTATAAATTCTTTTAGTAATAATGTCAAAATATTCCTCATTATTTTCAACTAATATAAAATCATACCCTAAGTTATTCGAAGCAATTCCACATGTACCAGATCCAGCAAAAAAATCAATGATTAAAGGATTTTTATGATCTTTATTTATTGCGGTTTTAATACATCTCTCATATAATGAAATAGGTTTTTGTGTTGGGTGTCCAACGCTTTCATTACCGGCTGTAGGTATATCCCAAACATTTCTCATTTGTTTTCTATCTTTTTTTAAATTATCTTCAGGAAAAATACCATTTTTTAAATCCTCATAATTGAATTTATATTTCTTATTTTTTGCAACCCATATAATGTGTTCCGCAGATGCGGTTAATCTTCGACAACTCAAATTAGGAACCGCATTTCTTTTATACCAAACAATATCATTTATTATCATCAATTTATTTTTTTGTAAGATATAATTTATTAATCCAATATTATGATATGACCCAAAAATAAACATACTACCATTTTCATCTAAAACCCTAAAAGATTCAATAATCCATTTTTCACACCACTCAATATAATCGTCTAATGTAAATTTATCCCAACTTTCATTAACTCTTTTCATACCTTTTTGTTTCATTAAATCATCAACACCTGATTTATCAGGCATTTCTAATTTATATGGTGGGTCTACAATTATTAACTGTACACTATTATCTTTTAATGAGTTTAAAAACTCAATACAATCTTTTTTATAAACTTTATTTCTTTCCATATATCAAATATTCTATAACTTTATTTTCACAATCTTTTCTATTGGTGTTAAATTTTCTATACTCCATTTCATAAATTTTTACTTCTGTAAATGACTTGGATATTTTACTTTTTATATCTTCTATAGATAACAATCCTTCATTACTATAACTTAATAATAAATTATTAGTAATAAATGAAACATTTTTAACTAAATTGTCATATGCCTCAGATACTTCTGTTTTTTTTGAAAACTTAGATTTAAAGTTTTCTATCGGTATGTTAACTTTACCTTTAGTCTGAATATCAATTCCTTTACATATTGTTTCAGGTACATGAAATACTGACGAATATTGTCTTGAGTTGTATGGGCTATCACAATAAACTAAACTATAATTATTATTATTGTTGACAAAAAAATCATCAACATCCATATTATAAAATTTATTATCCACAAATTTTTTATTTTTTATCACCTCTATGTTCCATGGTTTTAAACACTGTTTTCTCCACCCTCGTTTGTAAAAAGATTCATATGATCCCATGATATTTGATCTAAAATCAGCGGCATTAACAACAGCATTTAATATAAACATATATTGCTCTCTGGACATATTTTCTTTATTATTATTTAACACATATAAAGATCCATCGATATGATTAGCGATTTCTTCAGTGAATATATTGACACCAACTTTAGAAGAATATTTATTAGTTATAAACCCATCTAAAGTTGTTTTATTAATATCATTAATAAAATTACTATCAATAATTGGTGTTTTATTTAACCTAACAAAAGTTAAAACTTCAGATAAAAATAGTTTATCTACACTATGTATTATTTCATATTTGTTTGATAATAATTGACTGACCGATCCAGTACCCGCAAACAAATCAAGTGCTAAACCACCTTTAAGTTCTTTACTATTTAAAACACCTTCAATAAATAGTGAAACTCTATCTTTATTACCCAAATATTTCATCAAAATGATACTTTATTTAATTTATTTTTTAAGTCTTCTCTAATAATTTCATCCTCATTGATAAAATAATATCTATCATGAATTAAACCATATTTATCTATATGTTTATAAACATCAGATAGTTTTGTTTTTCCTTCTTCACCATTAGGGGCTTCACTATGATAAATATCTGCCCTCTTATCATCTCTTTTTTGTGTGTTCATACCATTCTTAGACGACCATGATCCATGTGGGGGTTGACAGAAATCAATAACAATGTTTTTATTAAATAACTCAATATACCTACAATATGTTGCAATTGATTCATCATCTTTTTTATATTCAAATTTTTCGTTAGATGTATATGTGACTTTAGACACATTACCACATAAGTCCATTAATTTAGTAATTTTAGACAACGCCAAAGTCATTTTATTATTTTGTTTTAACAAGTTTTCAAAATTGTATTTTCTACAATCATGTGTACTTAAAACTATGATATCATAAACATTACCAAACCATTTATTTATATAATAAACCATCATAATATTACCAACAAATGGGTCCGAATAACCTTTAGATTTTTCAGATGATTTCCAACCAGCACCAATTAATAAAATTGTATCTTTTATTATATTTAATTTTTTAGCGGTTTTAGAACTTTTATTCATCAAAAAAATATTACCACCTTCTTCTATGATATTCAAAACTTCATTATCAGAGTCAATCAATTTTTTGATTTGTTCAAATTCAAGACCAAAAGATTTAGTGTTAATTTTAGATTTTCTTAAAATATTTAAGGTAAATGGTGATGTTACTTTATACTTATCAATACCATTAATACTTATTTCAAACATTAATTCTTTTAAATTAAACTGTTCAGGAGTTAAAAATGAGTTTGGGTTGATATCAACCAGTTTTTTGAATTCTCCTGTTATTTTTCTTTGTTTAGATTGTGAGTTATCCATACCAGTCAATGGTGAAACATAGATAAACGGAATTTTATTTTCAATTGACCACATAATTCTAATAATTCTTTGTTTTTGAGCATTGCCAATTGGTGCGGTAGAAGTATCTTCAATTGACATAAGAATACTATCTTGCGCAGGATCATAAAACCACAAATCAGGTCTACATCCATCAAGTAAACTATTCTTTATTATTTCAGGTAACATACTAGTATTATTTGATCCATAAACATAAAATTCCCAACTAACATTAAATAATTCCAGTTTTAAATACGGTTCGTTAGTATTTACGACTCTACATCTTTTGATATTTTCAGACACAATAGATTTATTCCACCATGTAGAAATATCATCACAAAAAACTCGGATTGTTCTCATATATATGTTGTTTCGAATTGAAAAAAAATCAATTAAGGTGTTATTACAAAAACAAATATAATAAATATATTTTTAGTTTTACAATTAATTTTAAAAAAATTTTTAAATATTTATTTTCAACTGAATACTAATTAAATTATAGGTATGGAAGAACAAAAAGCAACAGAAGTTAAGTGTAAAGCGTGTGAAGATAGCAGACAAATTAAAAATACCCAAACGTTTGTTTTATTATTTGGTGGAATATTTTTCTTTTTTGGTATTTATGGAATTGTTTCCTTTATAAAAGATATTATTTCTTTATTTTAATCTCTTTTATATTTAACATATTGATTTAGAATTAAATCTCCAACCGTGTCTAATTTAAATCCTTTGAATTTAATTCTTAAAGGAATAGAAGTGTCAATATTTTTTGGTAATTTAATGTTAATCTCACCATCAGGATGAGGTATATTTATTGACCCTAATTTTAAATCGTCAATCGACATAAAAGCGTTATATACCAAATGATTGTCAACCTTGTTAAATCCGTTTTGAGGTTTTAAATCCACTCTAACAATTAGATCTCCATATACACCATTTTTAAAATCACCCATACCATTTAATCTAAAAAATTGACCATTATCAACCCCGTGAGGTAGATTTATATCTAATGTTTTCATTTCTGGTTTTGATCCAACACCAGAACACAAAAAACAAGGATTAACCAAAAAAGACCCTTTACCTTGACAAGTTTCACATGGAGTTTGTACTATTTGAACAAACCCTCCGCTTCCAAATTGTCTTAATGTAATTCCTGAACCATTACAAAAATTACAAACTTTCTTTTCACCTCCAGTACCATTACATGGAACACAAGAAGTTTGTCTTTTAAAAGTTAAAGTTTGTTTATTTCCTTTATAAGAATCAATAGTCCCAACATTTATAGTAATATTTGTAGTATGTGTTGGTCTATGATTTGTTTGTTGGCTATTTCTAAACATGTTATTAAACATGTCATGAAAATTCATATTCCCACCAAAAGGATTTTTTCTTTGTTGGTCGTATTGTTGTCTTTTTTGTTCATCACCCAATACATCATATGCCGATGATATTTTTTTAAAAATATCTTCATTTCCTCCGATATCAGGATGATTTTCTTTTGCTAATTTTCGATAAGTTTTTTTAATCTCGTCTTGTGTTGCGGTTTCGCTAACACCTAAAACGTCATAAAAGTTTTCATTATTCATTTATTTATTAAAAAGGGTATATTTTGTATATGAATTATTTAGTAGTATTGTTTAAAAATAAAGAAAGAAAAAAAATAATCAATAAGTTTTTAACCTTAGAAAAGGCTAAACAATTCTACGATAAAAAAATAACAGAAAACGATAAAATTTACTTTGATAAAAAAATAGAAAATGCAACCCCTTGTAATTTTGAATTGTGTATTTTAGAAAAAAAAAATGATAATTTTGATTTATTATATGTTAGAGATGATTTAGGAAGACAAGTAAAAGTAACACTTGATGATCCAATTTATAAAATTATAAAAATTTCTAATTACAAAATTGAAGAAAAACTTTATGATATAACAGATAATAAAAAAATCACACTTTCACAGTTTTATAAAAAATATATTTTAAAAAAAGGAATAATTTTAATTTCAAGGCTTAATAACAAAATTGTTTTACAGGAAGAAGAAAAAATATTTTTATTTTCTCTAAAAGATGAAAATGAATCATTTCGGTTTTTGAATGTTTTATCAGAATTAATGATTAATAATTCAATTAAAAATTGTATAATAGTTTCAGAAACTTCAAAACAACAAAAAAAATATTTGTATAGTTTGTTGGAAAATGCAGGTATAGATAAAAAAATATTATATAGAAATTCTACTACTTTTAAACATAGAAAGTAACTTCATAATAAAATTTTTAAACTTATTTTTTTTTGGGATTTCATTTGTTTGTTCCTCAACTTGAATTGTTTCTTCTTGTATAAAAACATGTTCCAAACCTGATATATCCACAGAAAATTTTTTATACTGATGATCTATTTTTCTAAAATTTGTTTGGACTTTTTTGAAATCTTCTTCGTTTAACTCATAAACGCATATTATTTTTCCACTCGGAAAAATTGTTTGTATTGCATCTGTGACCAAAGCCAATTCTTGTATTACGTCAGTAGTGTTTTTTTTATTTTCTGCCATAAATTCAGTTTCTTTTTTGGTTCTATCAAATCTTCTTTTTTGAAGTTTTTAAGTGAATCGATTAGATTTTTTTTTTCTTTATCAAGTTCTTTGTTATCTTTTTCAATTTCGTTCTTCAACCAATCGATCACTTGTTCCTCTCTTGTTAAAATCTTCTTCTCCATCAATTATATTTTCTTCTATTAATTCAAATTTTAAAGTTTGTAAATTTTCTAATTTTTTACTTTCAAATATTTTTTTCAACTCATCAATTTTTTGTTTTAACAACTTTTCTTTGAGTTCTATTTCTTTGTTATAAGAAATAATTTTTTTTATATTATCGACTGTAAGATTTAGTATATTTTCATCAAATTCACTAACAAAAGAAAAAAATCTAGTATTTTCAGATACTTTTTGGTTTTCCAAGATTTTGTCTTCTTGTACAAATCTTTTGGGAATTTTCCATGTGTCAGGAAATTCAATATCAATACTTAAATATGTTTTAAGTTTTCTTATAGAAATCAAATAACTAAATATGTCTTTAAATTCGTTATACATTTTATGAGGTTTTAATTAGAAAAGTTATGAAATATGCAATAAAAAAATAATTTAATATTTTTTCATATATCGAGTAGTTAATTGTTTTTGGGTCCGATCTTAGAATATTTTTTATAATGTTAAGTATTAAATTTGCCACATACATTGATGATAAAACAAAAACAAAAAATAAAAAAATATTTAATTCTATCATAATTATTTTTTCTTTTCCTCCAAAATTTCAGTTCTAAATTGTTGTAAAAGAGCTTTTAATTCTTGTGCGGTTTTTCTTGCTCTTGTTCCTGCACTTTTATTTCCACTAAAAAATTTATTTCCATCTAAACTTAATAGTTCTGTCAATTCTTTGATTTTTTCTAATGTTTCCATTTTTTTTTAATTAAGGTTTATTCTTAATAATAAACTTGGTTTATTTTCTTGTAAAGATCAAACTTGTAAATTTTTATCTAAAGTTTTGTAAATATTATAAATCAAATCTAAATCTACTTGAGTAAAAGGTTTTTCTCTATTAAAAAGATCATTTAAGAATATATCAATACTGTTTCTTATGTTTTCTTTTTTTTGTTTGTAATAAATTTCACTAAATAAAGAAAAAAAATAATCATAGTGATCTCCACTTTCTTCGAATGATATATTTTCCTTTTTGAAATTATTTAAAGTTTTTTTCCAACACCAATCGAAATGTTTTATGTTATCTTCCTCTGTCATTTCTACTTGAGTCTCTTTAGTTTCTATTTCGTCACCCAAATAAGTTTTTCTTATCAATAAAAATAAACTATAAGACAAATCATAATATAATTCCATTCTTTCTGGTATTATATTATTAACCCTGAACCAAACATCTACCTCTTCAGGATCTAAGTTTTTAGCAATATAATTAAAAAAATTATCCATAGTTTATTAACTATTAATAACTATAGTTTATAGAATTATATTGTAAATTACTGAGTTTTTCTACTATAATCTATCAATTGATTTATTCTATTGTATTCTTCGTTCAATTTTGAATTTGAAAATACAATTGATTCATCTAAATTGTTTAATATTGATTTAGAACTTTTTTTGCCTCTTTTAGATTTTAAAGATCCTTTTTCATTTTCATGACCTGCAATATCTACAGGTTGTGAATATCTTTTGTAAGAAGCGTTTGCTTGTTCTTTACCATAAAGATTATCTTCATAGTTTTTGTAAAATTTATCACCAACTTCAGATGGTACAACATTACCTAACGCATTTCCATCTTCATCAGTTTGAGCATTACCAGTAGTTCTATGCCCTTTTAAATATTTTTCAATATTTTTATCATTAGGTTTAATTTCATCAAATCTTAAATTAGTTTGACCAGGATAAGAAAAAGCATCGATATATTCATCTACAGCATCAGATGGTGTATATTTTTTTCTGACACCTTTTTTTATTCCATCATTTTCAGTCGGAAACTTTTGGGTTTTGTTCATTTCATATTTGGATCCAGAGTCGGAAGATTTTTTTAGATAATCTGTCATTTTTTTAGCAACACTTTTCAAATAATCATCATTTTCTTTTTTATCCGCTTTGTGTGCTCTTTCATACTCTCTATATCCTTTTGGTTCTGATTTTTTGAATTTCTTTTTTTCTTCGGTAACAATACTTTCAATAAGGTCAATCAAATCAGACTCAGTATATAAAATTGATTCTTTAACTTTTGCTTTGCCCTTTCCTTTCCACTTTTCAGTAACCTCATATTTTTTTCCATCAACTTCAAAAGAATCTTCTCCTTGTTTTTTTGCTTTTGCTAATGCCCCTGTAAATGCGTTACCTTCATCAGTTTCTTGTTTTTCAAATTCTACTTCATAAAGTTGTTCTTCTTCATTTCGATGTTTTCTTAACATTTTAAAATCTTCTCTATCAAGTCTACCATTTTTGTTTTTGTCGATTTTGTGTTGTTTTCCGTATAACTTTTCTTTCATTTCATAAGAAGATCCACATTCCAAACATTCTGACTCATCGATTTCCAATTCGTATTCATGCTCATCATTATCATGGTTGTTAAATTTTCTTTTTGGTTGAAGTTTAACTTCTTCAAAATCATCATCAAAATAGTCTTCATAGTCTCTATCATTAAACATAAGATCTTCTTTTTCTTTTCGAGACATTTTTGATAAATTTTTATTTCCGAATCTTGGGTGTCCGTCGTCCATACCACCTAACTCCATAACCTCACCACTACCTTTCCATCCACACTCCATACATTCGCCTTCATACATTTCTCCACCACATTCATTACATGATTGTTTTTTACTTTCTTCTACATAATCAAAATGGTCAGTTCCACCAAATGGAACTTCATCATATAATTTTTTTTCTATATTTTTTACTCTTTCATCAATAGTTTCTGAAATAATATTTCTAAACTTTGATCTTATAAATTGTTCTGTATTCATTTTTTCTATTTTTTAATAAATATCTTTAATTTTGTCTTTTTTTAATTTCACGAAACACAATTTCTGAAATTAAAGTTTTGTTGTATCCGTATTTATTTGAAATGCTGTTTATTGCATTTTGTACAATCTCACTTTCAAATATTTTCAAAGCGTTTATGTCTCCTTGATTACAATATGGAAAAGTTTTACATTTTTTTTTCACTTGGACTCTTTTTGCTCCTGGCATGTATTTCATAGAAGCCCCTTTCCAATGTTTTTTATCCATAGATTTAGCCCAAATTGCAGGTTGTGAATACTGACCTGAAGAACTTGACGAAGTTGCTTCTTTTGTTTCAACTTTTTTAGATTTTTCATAAAGATTTTTAACTTTTTTTACACTGTCAACCAAATCCCCTTTTTTTGTAGAAAAAAGTGGTGTTGAGTATTGTCCTGATGATCCTCCTGCTGAAGTTGCTTCTTTGTATTCACTTTTAACATTATTTTTTTTTACATTTTTTGATTCAGTTGTTTCTAAACTTTTCATAAGTTTAAACCTGTTTTGTGGTGGAATACCTTCTTTTGCAAAAGCAGACACTATATTATCTTTCAATGAATTTTTAACATCTTTCATTATACGTTTCTAAATTTTTGTTCCCAAAACCCTCTTTGCTGATACATTATTGCAAAATACTCTTGAAAAGATTTCATAACAACTTCTTTAACCTCTCCTCTTAATTTTCCTTTTTTTAAATCATCAGCAATTTTATCCATAAGTTTATTTTCGAATTGTTTAGAAGTTGAAGAATCAAAGAAATTTTTAATTTCTTTTCTAATCATAGCTTCAATTTCTTTTTTTTCAGTATTAGAAAGTGCCATTATTTGAAAACTGCAAAATAAGTTAATGGAACTATAATTATTCCTGAAATAAGGTTAAACAAACCATTTTTAATTTTTAATCTTTTGTTTTCTTTTTTTAAATCTTCATTTTCAGATTTATATATTTTTATTGACTCATTTTTTTCTGAAATAATTTGTCTGTTAAGATCGTCTTCTTTTTTCCAAGCGTCATTTTCTTTGATTAATAAACTAGTTTTGTTGTTTAATAAACTAATTTCATTTTGATAAGTGGGTATTGTTTCTTTTAACTTATCATAGTTATTTAAATCCAGTAAAATTTTTTGCGCCACAGAATATGGCATACAAATTTGATTAGTGTCTAATGTTTTGTTTTTACTTGTCTGACCAAAAGTAAAAAATATCACAAAAAAAAGAATAAATGTTATTTTTTGTTTCATATTAAAAATCATATCTTTTTCTTAATAAACTATCAATTTTTTTTCTATCGGCGTTTTTAATCTCTTCCTCTTTGATCGAGTAGTAATTGTTTATTTGGTTTCTTTGTATTTTTACGTTTGTTATTTTTTTATCAATTCCCTCAACTTGTTTTTGATATGAAATTATTGAATCTTTAATATTTTTTTGTAACATTTCAATATCTTTTATTTTTTTATCAATTTGTTGTAATTTATATTGATTTAATTCTGAATAATTAGGAGTTGGTGTAAAAGTTTTAACTAATAAATATACAAAAATTACTCCTAAAACCGTAAGAGTAATTGTTTTCCAATTGTGTATAAAAAATTCTTTCATAATCTTGTTCTAATTGATACAATTTTGCCCCATTTAGTTTTGAACTTTTCATAATTTTTTTGTAGTTTTCCTACCATTTCAATGTAATCCTGATTTAATTTTATCATGTTTCCGTTTATGTATAAACCATTGGTTTCATTTATAGTGTAAAAAAATTCAAGATTTAATTCTATAATTTTTCCTGACCATTCAACATTTTCAGGATATACATTCATTTTTTTAAACTCAACTAACTCAGCAACTTCCGCTCTAAATTCATCAACACTTTCTGTGAAAGCATTTTTTTCGTCAGTTGTCAATTCTAATTCAGATTCTTCTTGACCGTGTAATACTAAAATATTTCCTTGTATTTTATATGCCTTTTGTTTATCTTTCTTTTTAACTATTTCTTCTGAGTCTCTTTTACTTAAATCAAAATCTTGATCATTTTTTTCATCCTCATCACTTTCAGTAATTATTTGATATTTTTTTAATATCTCTTCGGTATGACTTTCATTAATATTTTTATTCAAGATTTTTCTCGAAGCATTTAATAAGGATTTTATTTCTTCGTATTTATTCATTTTTTAATAATTTATCAAACTTTTCAAAATCAAATGCCGGACTTAAGTCTGTGGCAAAATCGTCAAAATTGGATCTTGTTAGTATACCTAAAAAAGATTCAACACCTTTAGTTTTGGTATTATGTCCAACAAATCTCAACTCTATGTTATATTTATCACATAAAAATTTACACAGTTCTGCAGTTTTTTTAATCTGAATATCTGTATATGGTTGCCAAAAAAAATAATCTCTCCATTTTTTATCAAACACTTTTTGTTTATAAATATTGCCAATCCAATTTATGTGATAGTTTTTTAAAGAAACTTTTTCTAACCAACCTAAATTTTCAAGTGCAATTATAATTGATTTATAATTTATAGAATTATTACTTGTAAAATTACTGTTTGTTAAATCATTAGAAACTTGAACGATTTTTCCATCTCTACTTATAATATAATGAGGTAATTTGATTGGATTTTTATTAAATCTGTATTTTAAAGAGTTATAATAGTCCAAAAATGGTCTAGAAGTGTGTGTTAAAACAATTTGTTTTTTTTCTTTTTCTATTTTAAGATTTGAAGGAATAAATTTTTCAATTATTTCCATTTTTTATTTTTTATATTTTAAGAGTTTTTTTTCTATTTCTTCCATTTTTTTTTCAAATAACCTTTGATCTATTTGACTTCCCTCCTCATCAAAAATTTGACCTGAATCGTTTACATAATATTTATAAGGAATTTCTACTGGAACCTCAACAATTTTTTCCACTTCTTTAATTACTTCAACAGGAACTTCACGAACAACTTCAATCATTTGATC
>Ga0214923_10004680_pt1 | contig 16352 bp, 13 predicted proteins | sample LL1510_MetaG_FD_177993 | JGI IMG/M metagenome (GOLD analysis project Ga0214923, IMG submission 177993) | Freshwater microbial communities from Lake Lanier, Atlanta, Georgia, United States - LL-1510 | ecosystem: Environmental > Aquatic > Freshwater > Lake | place: USA: Georgia | collected...
TGGATTGCCTTTTAAGCAGGGACACCAACTCGGTACACTTGAGTTAATACCAAGCGCCCGTAGCTCAATGGATAGAGCAACAGGTTTCTACCCTGTCGGTTGGGGGTTCGACTCCCTCCGGGCGTGCAAATACGGGGACTATTAGTTGGTGCAAAGGCGAAAGGGCATTAATCGTGCACTGGCGAACTTTCGAAAAACCGAAAGGCAACGCTGAACATCTATTTCGACGAATTCCTCATCCAACTTCGTAGAGGTATTAATTAGAAATCTATCAATTCTAAGCTTCTGCTAAAACAGCGATTCTCTGTGGACGCAGGTATTGTCCAAATAGTCAGATGACCTATCAACAGCTACATCAATGTGGATGCAGCGCCGTTCTACCTCGCATAGGCGACCAATGCATTGCCTGCTTTGAAACGGTCATAGAGAAGAACTCTTCCTTGTTTCTGCACATCTTAAATTACTCTATGTGAGTAGTACCTGAGTGTTCTAAATCACTATCATTCGTTGCGCCAGCGGACATTGATCGGCGCCGCATTATTGCAATGGCAACCATCAGAAACAAGATCAATCCAGCAGCAATCGCGCCTATCATTGTTGCATTCGCCGAGCCAAACAATGGACGCTTCAGTGGGGCCACAGCAATCGCATTAATCTCATTCTTACTTGAAATATCGAGTTTCCAAGTCACCGTCTTCTTATCGTCACTGAGATCACCATTAGTCGATGTGACCTCCCCAGGAAAAGTAATCTTCACATGCATGTCAGCAGTAGCCATCATAGAGTCCATAATGCCTTGTGAGAATTCATCCATTGGTTCGTCTCCAGATGCAGTACCTGATCCTGACTGCATATCAAAATTCCCTGAAACTACTATCGTGTCGCCAACGCGACTGAAGGCGAATTCTCCTTCTTTATTACCAGTGTTGAGAGCCGACAGTGGAGTGCCTGAAAATACAAACTTCGTACCGGTGAAGCCCCCTTCCTTGTATTCAGATTGCTTCATATTTGGGGTATTAGATGAAAAGAGATCTGTGGATTCTGGGGCGCTGGAATTTGGCTCTGGGGATTCAGTCGCCATTTCGGCAAGTGCGTCTGACATTGCAAAAATTACTTCGCCACTTACCCTGTCGTTTTGATCAATGGTGAAATCCATGGTCAGTTTCATGCAGCCACTTAATGAGAAGACAAGAACCGAAACGACTAACAATCTTGCGACACGCAAAATTGCTGATTTGTTCCTACTTTTCAATTGCATCTCTCTCCATACTTTGCATCTGAACTTAAGGGGCTTTACTTGGATTATTTTTGGTGTCGCTGATGACCCTAGCAGTTTAGCTAAAATTCGTCGTGAATGTGCAGGATCAACACGCAGTCTTGCCTTGATTCAACAGCCCCCGGTAACCTTCACCAAAGTCACAAGATGAATTTGGTAAAAGATAAGTTTTGGAGCTCCCTTTTTTCGAAAGCCCTGCCAACCCTGTTGGTTGGGGGTTCGACTCCCTCCGGGCGTGCAAAACCTTGAAGTCTCCACATGCTTCGACCAGCTGGCAGATACTTTTAAAGATAAATCAACTATTGTGCTAATGTTCCACAGAGTAATCAACTTCCTCATCAATACACCAGAAAAAGTAAAAGGACTAAGGCCGACCTAATGACCAAAAAGAATATGTTTCGCCAAATTGCTGCATCTACTCTGCTACTAGCATGTTGTTTCTCGGCAGCGCCAGCACAAGGGGAAGTACTCTTAACTTCGGACGGCTTCAAATACACCATCACTGATAATCAAGTAACAATTACGGGCTGCGCGGAGAAATGTCCGCTCAACTTGATCATTCCGAGCACCTTGTCGGCAACAGGTTCTGCTCCAGTAGTGGCGACAGCGAACTACGCATTTAATGGTCAAGAGATTGCATCAGCAAAAATTGCAAAATCTATAACGACAATTGGCACCGGAACATTTCAAGATGTTTCAACTCTTACCAAGGTAGAGTTTGAATCGCCATCCTCAGTGAAGGAGATTCTTGGCTACGCTCTGGCCGGAACTGGAATTACCTCGCTTAACCTGCCTAACACCCTAGAAACACTCGGTTACGGAGCGTTCGGCTGGGCAGAAAGTCTCACATCGGTATCAATTGCTAGCGGAAGTAAGCTTGCGACAATCTCGGATTACGCATTTGCGGATAGTCGGATCTCATGGATTGAACTACCTGCCAGCGTTACTACTCTCGGCTCTCAGGCTTTTGCCGATAGTCCCAATCTGACATCCGTGACATTTTTGGGGAATTTGCCTACTGCAGAAAATGACAGCTTCGCTCGATCCCCAATTACCAAGTTTTACAGATTGTCCACTGCTACCGGATGGGAATCAACATTCCAGAGTATCCCGGTTGAGCTTGTAGCTAAACCAAGTTATGTGAGAGGTGCCGCTATCAAAGGAAAGGCGGCTAAAGCTAAAACTCTTTCGCTAGCAGATGGTACTTGGAGCAATGGTCATGCATCCTCCGCTTTCACTTACCAGTGGTATCACTGTCCAACAAAGATCGCCAAAATCACAAAATGTTCGAAAATCTCATCGGCCGTGAAGCCATCTGTAAAACTAACTTCTGCACATGTTGGAAAGTTCATTCGCGTGAAGGTTACCGTCACAAATGCAGTAGGAAGCAGCATCCTATTCATAACCACTTCAGGCAAAGTTGCAAGCAAATAGAAGTAGCTGGGCTCCTCGGCTCTTCGGTATTCAAAGAAAGACGCTAGGAACCTGCCCACTTCCAAGCCTTAGGCATGCACATTTGATTCAATTGTTGATTCTTGCTGTAAACGATTATCAATTTAGGGCATCTTTCACTCTAGGTCTTTGCGGTTGAGTGTAACGACAGCTCGGGCAAGGAACTCAATAACCACAGGATTAACAGTTTTGATTTCGCCAGAACCTTGCTAGCTGCCAATAGCACTATTTAATTAGGTGGCGTTGCTCTAACTCGAGTTTCAAATATCTTCCAACATATTTTGAAAACCAAGTTGTAAAGTGAGTGCCATCCCAAGAAACAATCATGCTGTTAATCACAGGTGGACAAACACCATCTATACAAATCCAGGGCACAGGATCTATGTAAGTGCCCCCTACAGACTCAACCGCCTGCTTCTGGTTGGTTCGGCGTTTCCCATCTGATGACGATGGGGTAAAGCAAGTAGAACCTAAACCAGATCTACCAGAAAGGCAGTTAAGTAAATTCGGGGTCGATGGAACTGCCCCAACGAATATAATTTTTGTTCCAGGAGCACTTAGTGTCCTCAGGCTCTTGACGAGTCGCTTCTTAAAATCCGCCTCAGAGGTCTTTTTGATGAAATGGTCTTGAGTGCTGATAACAATGAATTCGGGATGCAGTTTATTAATTTCGGAAGATGACCATTTCCGGAATTCATCACATCTCGGATTAATAACTCCCGCTTTAGTAACATTTGGAACATCAGCGATAGAACATGCGGGCCAAATGTAGCCGCGCAAATTGTAAATTTTTGGATCAAAGGCTCGGGCAACCGCAGGGATTAGCGCACCGGACACACTCGACCCAAGTATTACTACCTTCGGAGCTTTTGCGCTCTGATTAGATTGTGGCGCACCCTTTGCACATTCAATTGCATTCTTTTTGTACTTTGAGATTTCCATGCAATCAAAGCCGTTGCCGCGCCAATTCTGATTATTTTCAAGAAGTTTTAGTTGCGGACTAACTTCATCAGGCAAGTTCTTTAACTTCAACGATTCTCGAATACTGTCCCTAAATTCGGTAAAGGACAAATCTCTTGATTTAACGCCGTAATCATTGAGAAACTCTTTGTTTACCTTTTTTGACCCACCACCCGTTTGGGGCTGTGCATCTACGCGAGACATGAGCGCAGGTTTAAGTAGCGCATTCGCTGGCACAGCCAGAACAACTGCCAGGCAAATAGAAACTAAGCCTCGCTTAAGTATTCGTTGTTTGGATGTTAGATTTTTGTCAGCATATTTTTCTTCGCTTGGTATTTTGATGCTCATAAAAGTTTGCTCGATGAAGCGATAGGTCAAAAATCCTACGATTATTGTTGCAAGTATTCCTAACAACTTATTGAATAAAGAGTCCATCAACCCTCGCTCTTGAGCGAAAACAAAGATTGGCCAATGCCACAAATAAACTGAGTAAGAAATCGTTCCCAGCGCATAAAGCGGTTTTGAACCCAATAGCTTAGAACTTAAATCACCTTCAAAATGTTTTCCGGTGAAGATCAAAAAAGCACATGCTACAACTGGAATCCAGATTGTATAGGCAAAATTACTTTGCTTTACGAAAAGAATTGAACCAAAGAGAAAAACCAACGAAATATTTCTTAGGGCTGCTATACCTGTTCGCTGTCTGCCTGAGACAGCAGAGAAACTCAGAATTCCTATCGCCCCACCAATCGCTAACTCCCAAGCACGACAGAAAGTAGAGAAATACGCCAAATTCACACTCTGCTTAAACACGATTACGCACCAAATAAATGACGCAACGATCAGCAAGCTGAGTGCCACAACCATTTGCTTCTTCCAAGCATCAGGCCGATTGCTGAACCCTGGAATGCGAACTCTTGCGGCAATAAGGAGCAATGCTGGCCAAGCGAGATAAAACTGCTCTGTAACCGAAAGAGACCAGAAGTGGACTAGTGGGGATACTCTGTCGATAGCAAAATAATCGGTTGCTTCACGGGAGAACCGAATATTCGCGCCGAAGAAAAAGGTCCAAATGGAGTCTATGTAGATTGATCGGGCTTTTAATTCATTTACGTAGAAGTGCGCATAGATATTTATTGCAACGAGAACGAAGGTGGCTGCTGGAATAATGCGTCGAACTCGACGTAAGTAGAGTCCAATGAATGAAATCGACCCTCTAGACTCACCGCTCTTCATGTTTCGTGCGTACTCACGCACCAGCGAGCCGGTAATTAAATAGCCAGATAGCACAAAGAAAATATCAGGACCATAAAATGCGCCATCAAACCCAGGAATCTGAAAATGGTGAAGCAGAACTGCTAATACAGCTAAGGCGCGTAAGCCAACGAGGTCGCCACGAAACTTAACAGCACCGCGTTTAAGACTTTTTTCTATATCGACAGTCAACGCCTACTCAGAGCCTTTCCAATGCGAAAGTACTAGCTAATGAACGCTTCAACGCTCAGGCTTTCCGATTTAAAGTATCTAATGAGGGATCGGGGAACTGGAAAACCATGACATTGAAATGCGAACAATTTCAATAACCACTCTACCTTGCTGACTTAAGGTCCCAAGTATTGGCGATTTAGAAAATTGTAGGTACTCATGCGCTTGGAGTCCTTGCCCACAATAGAGTGCCTGATGCGCAGGGTATTAATGCGATTGCTCTCGCCCGCCCAGATTGCACCGAGAAACTGCTTAGGTTAGCCGGGAAGCGGTGAAGCCAGCGTCCGTGCTTTATCCAGATAACATGAACTAATGAAAACTAATTACGACGCATCCACTAAATACTTCTTTGCGTGTGTTTCAAAAGTTACCTCGGAAAATATGGACAACCGACATCCAACTGGCTGGTCTGCTCGACAGGTTATTCACCACATGGCAGATAGCGAAACGCAATCGTATGTGCGGTTGCGGCGACTGCTCGCCGAACCCGAGGGGTCTGTTATCCAGGGTTATGATGAATCAGCCTGGGCAGAATGCTCAAGTCTTGGTTACGAAACTTTAGAAATAGAGCCTTCACTCGCGGTGATTGCTGCGGTACGCTCATCAACTTCCAAGATTCTTGAATTGCTTTCCGATGATCAGCTAAATCGATTTGGGATACACACCGAATCGGGCCGATACTCACTGGCTGATTGGCTCGAAATCTACACAAGGCACCCAAGAGAGCATGGTGATCAACTACTTCGTGCACTCGATGGCCTTGACTGATAGCCACCTAGTTTTTGGTTTACTAAGGTAAGCCGTGCAGAGTGACTTCGGTCAAATCCAGGCGGGTTCTTGGCGCGAGTTCTCGCTCCTGGGCAGAGCCTTCTAACTTGCCTGGCTCATCTTTTCGACCAATCGCAATGGCAACTGCCACTTCTAAATCTGCCGGAGTGGCTAATACCATTTCCATTTTTTCAAAATCGATACCACTCATCTGGTGGCTATGAAGACCTAGCGCCTGAGCCTGAATGGTCATCAGAGATACGCTCAACCCAGCATCATAAAAATTACGCTTACTCGAATTGCCATCTTCATCTTTCTTAACTGAAACTACAATTAGGGCTGAAGCAGTCGGTGCCCAATTTCTGTTAAATCCACTCAGTGCCATTGACATCTCTTTGTGTAAGTCTGTACCACGTTTTGCTACTGAGAACCGCCATGGTTGAGCATTCATCGCAGATGGTGCCCACCTACCAGCCTCAAGTATGGCGAGTAACTCTTGGTCAGAAACTTCGTGTGATTCATCGAACGAGCGTGGACTCCATCTGTCCCGAATCAACTCAGTTAGTGGTGCTGAGGTATCTGGTACTTTAGACACGTTTCTCCTTTGGTGAGCGGCCTGGATTAGTCACGAGTTGGCTTGCAGAGCTGAACGTAATTCAGCGAGTAGTCCTTCGACATCTTCAATCTGGTTATCCCAAGCACACATCCAGCGAACTTGCCCAAGGGCTTGATCCCAAACATAGAACCGATATTTTTGTTGCAACTTTTCAATAACAGCGCTCGGCAGAACTGGAAAGACAGCATTAGCCTCGGCCGAATTTGGCAATGAGACAACAGGGAACTCCTTGGCGATCTCAAGCAGGCCAGCTTCGAGTACTTTTGCTAAGGCGTTGGCATGCCTAGCATTTTCAAGGGCCAATTCTGCGCCATTTTCCAACAAGGCATTTAATTGCGCTGAAGCAAAGCGCATCTTTGAGGCCAGCTGCATAGAAGTCTTGCGCAGGAACGGAACTGCATTGGCTAATTTGCTGCCATCACTGGCTTTAGCATTCGTGACGATAACAGCTTCGGCTGCTAGAGCACCGATCTTAGTGCCACCTAGCGAAACTAAATCCACCCCTAAATCCGTAGTGAACTCTTTGAATGAAAGTCCAAGAGCGGCGGCTGCATTTGAAAGTCGAGCGCCGTCCATGTGAAGCAGCAAATTGTTTTTATGACATGTCTCAGCAATTGCTCTTATCTCAGCAACTGAATAGATGGTGCCTAACTCAGTGGACTGCGCAATTGAAACAGCACCAATCTGCGCTCGGTGCACAACGCCGACATCAAAAAGTTGAGCCTCAATTAGCTCTGGAGTCAGTTTTCCCGTCTCGGTGGGCACAGTCCAAAGTTTGATACCGGCCATTTTCTCCGGAGCACCACCCTCGTCTACATGGATGTGTGCGCTATCGGTACAAAGCACTGCCTCCCACTGCTCAAGGGCAGCCTGAAGTGCTATGACATTTGCTCCTGTGCCGTTAAATACCGGAAATCCTGCGGCATCGACACCGAAATGCTCCTTGACCAATTCGGTAAACCTTGCAGTAACGGTGTCTTCGCCGTAAGCAATTTCATGGCCATCGTTTACCGCATTAACAGCGGAAAGAATTTTTGGATGGACGCCAGCATAGTTGTCGCTAGCAAACCCGCGCCAAATATTTCGTTCGGACATTTACTTACCCTTACTTTCTGCAATTGTTGGAATGACAGGAGGTCGATTATCAAATGCAGTAGATAATACAACTGTAGTTTCAGTTCGAACATTGGCAGCCGCTCTTATTCTTGCCAATAGTGCTTCTAGGTCTTCAGGTTCCGACACCGTCACCTTGACCAGATAGCTGTGTGGACCAGCAACCGACCAGCAACCTTCAATCTCAGAAATCGACTCGATTCGCCCAGGGATGTCATCTGGAGCCGCCGGATCAATCGGAGTCAGAAAAATGAAGGAAGTGGTGTTTAGCCCGACTGATTTTAAGTTCAACATTGCTTGATAGCCAATTATTACTCCCCTGGCCTCCAGTTTCTTGATGCGCTGATGCAAGGTTGAAGTAGGCACAGCTAGTTTGGCTGAAAGATCTTCCAAGGATTGTTCACTGTCCTTGGCGAGCTGAGTGAGGATTCTTTGATCGATAGATTCCATAGTTAAATCCTGCCACTCAGGCAGTAATACCTTTCGTTTGATCCAGTACATCTTGCAATTTACGGCTCAAGGTGTCATAGAACACGTTCAATGGAAACTCGTCTTCCAAAATTAAGTTAATCAATTCCTTCGGCTCGCCATCTAGTGGCAGCTGGTCTGATCCCTTAGCCCAGTTTGACGCGGGATGTGGTTCTACAAGAGCCTTGACGAATTCGTAGGTTGCAAGCCATTGCGAAAGTTTTGACCGATTTATTCCATCGCGATACAGAGTCTCAACCTGTTCACAAAGGTCAATCATCAGTGGATTGACTCGATCCCAATCCAAAGTCAATTTGTTGTTTGTCCAGGTCAAGCCACCATTGCGAATAAGGTGGCTAAAGATAATCTGCCCACCAAGGCCATCGTAATTTCGCACTCGTGGACCACTTATTGGAAATCGGAAGAGCCGGTCAAACAAGATGGCAAAGCGAATGTACTTACCTAGACGCTCTCCTTGCTGGTCAAGTTTAATCGTCTCTCTAAAAGTTCCTAAGTCACAGCGCAGTTCTTCTAGTCCATACATCCAATAAGGCATTCGCTGTTTAATCATGAACGGATCAAATGGCAAATCACCAGTTGAATGAGTCCGATCGTGAATTAGGTCCCAAAGGGCATAGGTTTCTTGAGCTAGAAGTTGATTGCCGACTAATTCTTCAGCATCTTTAGGTAGCTGTAGCTGAAGGCGTTCTTGTGCGGCCCGAGTGACAAGTCGAAATCTCGCTGCCTCACGGTCACAAAAAATACCGCCCCAGTGATACTCACTAACTTCCCTGGTGGCAACAGTCTCAGGAAATAGCACGGCGGAGTTAGTGTTGTAGCCTTGCGTGAACGCCACGAATTCAATTGGAACAAAGGCACTGTTTTGATAAGTTTCTTCTTGCTTTGCCAACCAATCGGGCCAAAAGTTTCGAGTAATGACCGCTTCCAAATTTCGATTTGGATTTCCGTTCTGTGTGTACATTGCAAAAACAACTAAATTTACCGCCCGGTCTCGACGATCTAGATCGGGTCTAAATAACTCGAGTGAATCAAAAAAATCAGGAACTTGGAATCCGCTCTCTGCCCAAGTCTGAATGTCTAGATTTACTTGTTTTAGGTACTGCTCTTGATGTGGGAAATTAGGGGCTAGTTCCGCGATGCCCTCAAGGACTAACTCAACCTGCTTGGTAACTGCTCGGACTTCATGCTTATCCGTATTAATCGATCCATCTTTATCCTGCATAGGTCTAAGTGCTTCTATGGCTGAGGCCAACTTCAACCAACTCTGGTTGGCCATTGGGTCGAATTCTAGATTCTGCACTTTCGCATTGGTTCTGGCGCTTTGGATTTCTGGTTGCTGAAGAATTTGATTAAGCACTGCTTGGGAAATTTCTGGCATTTTCAACTCCTTCGGGAAAAAATCCTGAATAAGACAATAATACCGTAATTTTTACATAAAAGGCCCTAGTCTGCCCCCGCTGGTTAGTTTGACCAACTAATTGACTACCTCAAGGTAAGGTGAAGCAACGCTCGATAGACGGGATTTCCTGATGGCCCTTAGCTGACATGGTCCAGATTGTGCCAAACTGCGGTAAATTCATCTAAACGCTTACTAGGCAGGATTGCCATGAGGTTTCGGCAAATAATAACGATTTCCATACTGCTGTGCTTGTTTTCAGCCTGCAGTTTGCGGGCAGCAAATAAGGCCGGCGAGCGTGCCATAACCAAGTTGCACGCCATCTCGCCGACTTCTGGTTACAAACTCAGTGAGGTTATGGTGCTAGGTGGTCCTGCACCATTTCCGAAAGTCGGTAAAAGTTTTAACCTAACTCGATCAAGTACCAATCCAGTTGCAGATGAATGCAAAAAAATCAATGCGTATGCAAAGCGACTCGGGGTAGCGAGTCTATCGGATGATTTCCCCACAAAAATCTTCGCCAAAAATCAATTGCAATTCGTCTGTGTAAATTCCCTAAATTCTGTGGGAACCGAAATTGGCGTTTCGACTTCGTTTAACCTTTACGGTATTTATCAAGATGGTAAAGATAAATTTCAGCTGGTAGTTAGCCTTAATCGAGAGACGAAACTACCCGTTAAGGCAGGGTCGAAATATCGTTACAACGGCACGGTTTCGCTTTATTTCAAGCAGACTGAAATAGATCCAAACACCTCTAAAGACCAGCCAGTTGATGGAAATTTATCCGTGCTTAATGCGATTGGCCAGTACCGCTTCACCCATCCAAACTCAGATCCGTACAGTTCGGCCAATGTAGGCAGTGCCTTACGCGACTTTAGTAAGAGCAACAAGGAAATTTCGATTAAGCAAATTCCAGATTCAGGTGGTCAAATCACGCATCTGGAATTGGTAGCCACCGACTCGCCCAAGGGAGAACAGTCATTCCCATACTGTATGAGTATTCGCAAATTTGACCCTAAGCATTTCGGTACACCTGATCCGGGAAAATATGTCGCAGTCGGATATGTCTGGGCACTTTCTAGGGAATCTCATTTTGGCGAGATAGCAACAGGGACCTGTCCAAAGTGGTAGCGCTCTACAACCTATACAAGACCGGGAGATTAAATGGATAGCACTTCAGACGATTCGCAGATTCAGCCAATGCCAGCTGAACCCACATCTTGGCAGTCTGAAAGTTCAGTGCGCGAACTTGCAAAAAAATATCCCGAGTACTTAAAGCAGTATCCCGAGTACCGAAAATTGCGCAGTTTAGGAATCTTCGGGCTAACCACCTTAATTTCTAGTCCCTTCATTGTTCTGTCGCCGGTGCTTCTAGCCCTAATCATGATTCCACTAACCTGCGGTGGCTACAGTTCGGCCAATGAGTCTAACTGTGGCGCAGCGGCACTTCCCTGGTTTTTATTCTTCTCCATTCCAGCAGGCATTTTTGCTGCGATTATCGGAGCAATCATGATGTGGGTAGCTTCAGCAAGGAAGTCTGCCTTTCTGCGCAAGATAAAAGCAGGACTCTAGTCAGATTGCTTTAAGCACTGTAAGCCCAAGCGAAGCTAAAGTAAATTTGGTTTAAAGAAGATCACCAGTCTGTTCATCATTGGATTGCCAAACAACAATCACCAAGCCAACCAAAATCACAGCCATCCCAAATATTGCCGCAAATTCCAAGTGCTGATGAAGTAATAAAGCGGCAAATATGGCCGCGCCGGGCGGTTCAAACAGTACAGCAATTCCGACAACCGCTGGAGTTGTGTTCTGCATTAACCTACTCATCAATGAATGACCTAGCAGTTGAGCACCAATGGTTAAAGTGAAAATCAATAGCCAGTCGCGTTGGCTAAATCCCCAGAGAGGGGTGTTGAGGGACACTGCGACCATCCCAATTACAACCGCTGACACTGCATAAACGATAACTGTATAAACAGAATTACTGACTGCTTCGCGAACCTTTCCACCAATCATTAGGTATGCTCCAGCAGCTGCAGCGCTCAGCAGGGACATTGCATCGCCGAGTAATGCTTGCCCCGAAATTCCAAAATCGACGCCAACAACTATTAGGACACCTGATATAGCTACGCAGATACCCCACCAAACTCGACGCGGCACGTGATTTCCCAGTCGCTTCGTCATTAACAACATCCAGATTGGTTGTGTCGCAACCAACGCCACCGAGTTTGCAACCGAAGTAAGGCGAACACTGGGAATCCACAGGCAGAAATGGATAGCCAGCGCAAGTCCAGCGAGTAAGCAGCCACGCAGTTGGGACTTAGTTAAGTTGGCAAAACCATGCTTAACCCAAGCAAACGGGAAAGTTAGTACTGAAGCAAACACACATCGCCATACCGCCATCGCTAACACGGGAGCCGTGCTTAATGCGATAATCGGTCCAGAACTGGAGATGGCGACAACAACTATTGACATTAAGAAGGCATCAAAATTAGATAGTCGCCAAGGTCTGACGGTCTTTTGACTGGCTATTTCCACAGTTGTCATCTCATTTCGTACCAATCCAACTTTAGTGGTTGCTCTAGTTTCTATTTCTTTGCTTGATTAACTACGATATAGATTCAACCAAAAATCGATTGGAGTTCAGATGCCGCAATACATCTTGCAACTCCAATGTGCGGATCAGTCCGGAATTATCCATGCTGTGGCTAGCGGGTTGCTCGAGTGCCAATCAAACATCGTCGAGCAGGCTCAATATAGTGATCCTGATCGGAATGAGTTTTGTCTTCGGACCCGCTTCGAAACAACCGAGCAACAACTTGAAGTTGTGAAGTCTGGACTACTGACCCATGTTTCAAGGTTTAATCCGCGGCTCGAGATTAGGCACCTTGAAGATAAGCGCCGTATGCTGATTTTAGTTTCGAAGTTTGATCATTGTTTAGAAGATTTGCTTTATCACTATTCGATAGGCGATTTGGACATCGAGATTCCCGCAATTGTCTCAAACCACGAAGACTGCCGGGCATCTGCCGAAGCGCATGGCATTCCATTTATTTACCTTCCGGTCACACCCGAAACAAAACAAGAGCAAGAACAAAAGATACTTGACTTGGTGCGGCAGCACCAGGTTGATTTCGTCATCCTTGCTCGATACATGCAAATTCTTTCGGCGGCTTTTTGTGCCGAGCTCCCGGGTCGGATAGTGAACATTCATCACTCGTTCTTGCCTGGATTTATTGGAGCCAAGCCATACCATCAGGCCTATGACCGAGGCGTGAAAATGATCGGCGCTACCTCCCACTTTGTCACAGCGGATTTAGATGAAGGTCCAATAATCGATCAGGACATTCAGCGAGTGGGTCACGCCCAAGCGCCTGAACGACTTGTGAGTATAGGTCGAGATGTAGAGCGCCGGGTCCTTACGAGAACGGTTGGGCTGCTAGCAGAGGATCGAATTTTCTTAGTCGGCCATCGCACGGTCATCTTTAATTAACAATTACCCGCCTCAAGGCTCAAGAGAATATGGTCCGCCCTGGACCTAACCTCGGCCAAATCACTTAACCGATTAAGTCCACTCATCTGCTGAAACATTCGATGGTTCTTTTTAAAGTTCTCAGCATTACGAGCGAGAAAGTCCCAATAAAGTGTTGTGAATGGGCAGGCATCTTCGCCTACTCGCTTCTTGGGATCGAATTTGCAGTTCCCACAATACTGTCCCATCCGGGAAATGTATGAACCGCCTGCGGCATAAGGTTTAGTCATTAGCAACCCACCGTCTGCATAAGTGGCCATTCCGATTACATTTGGCACCATCACCCAATCAGCTGCATCAATGAATACTTCGCGCATCCAATCTAAAAATGCTTGTGGCGAAACTCCGGTTACCAGAGCCAAATTACTCAGAACCATGAGTCTTGGGATGTGGTGAGTCCAGCCCCGCTCCCTGATGTCTGTAACCACAGTTTTGACACAATTCATTAGAGTCTTCTCTGGCTCATGAAAAAGTGGCAGTAAATCCTTCTTGGCATTGAGCGAGTTGTGCTCTCGGTAATCTGCACCTAAAAACCAATACATTCCATTTATGTACTCGCGCCAACCCACTATCTGGCGAATGAATCCTTCGCAAGAAGCAATTGGTATGTCGCCTCGGGAAAATCTTTCTAGGGCAGCCTCAACTACTTCGCTGGCATGTAATAAACCATTGTTCAAATACGGACTTAGAAGCGAATGATGGCCCGCCCAACTACCATTCGGCATTGCATCTTCGAAAGGACCAAAATCGCGGAAGTGGTTCTCTAGGAAATGATCTAGTTGTGCCAGTGCTTCAGCTCGAGTGGTCCCCCAATACTTGTTGGAGATGTTTCCCCAGGCGGTACTGGGAATTTCTTTCAACACTTCTAAGTCAATTTCATCGAACCCAAACTCAAGCGCAGTGCCCCAATCGTGCTGTTTAGGTGGGGGCTGCCGATTTTCAGCATCAAAATTCCACTGACCACCCTCGGGCTGATCCCCATCCATCATGACGTTGAGGCGCTTTCGTTGCATTCGATAGAAGTTTTCCATTGTGAAACTCTTTTGAGCTTCTGCCCAGCTTTGAAACACCGACTGGGGAGTTAGAAAGAAATCATTTTCGATAAAAGTTACTCCAATTTGAGTTAATTCATGCGTCAGACTATAAGAATTTGGCTTTGCACAAACTATTTCTAGGCCACCTAATTCACTCTGCACCTTCCTAAGTCCAGCGACAGTTGTCGGGCTACAAAGGTATGTGACTTGAAATCCAGCCGCAGACAACTCATTGGCGAAGTGCTTGGCACTCGAGATCAAAAACTGCAAACGTTGCTTGTGCCACTTTCGGTTTTTCAGCATGCGCTCACTTTGGACAAATACCACATGATCCCTAGATTTATCGGCCGTTTTTAGAGCGCCGAATGAAACATTGAGTTGATCAAATCCAACATAAATAATGCGACTCATGAAGACCTCTTGCATCGCTGGGAGCAATATTTGACTGAGTCCCAATCTTTTGCCCATTTTTTTCGCCACTCAAATAGTCGGCCACAGTTAAGACAGACCTTAGGCGGAATGTTGTTTTTAACCCTTACAGTTCGCATGTTGCAACATTAACTGAGTTAGGTCTATCCCGCTTTTTCCAGAAAATAAAGTTCTAATTCCAAGGGTCGGCTAGGAGATTCTGCGGGTGTGCAGCATTGCGGAGAGGCTTTTACCTAATCGGTCCAACAGCGAATAATTGCATCTGATTAGGTTTAATAGTGAGTTTTGTAAATCTGAAAAGTACTCGAGCTTTACCCAAGTAATTCAGTTATGTAACCATTCAATTCTTGGAGTAGGTCGATGCCTAAACTAGGGTCGATATGAGTTCCATCTTTACTTACTAACTTTTCATTCAGTAATGCCGGGCAAACATTATCTAGGCAAAGAAACGGTATCGGATCCCAAATTTTTATGTTTGCCTGAGTCGCAGCAGAATGTTGCGCTTGCCTTCTAGCGCTAATTGAACCAGGTTCTCCAGAACAGGAATTAATGTTCGACAGATTCTTGTTTAAGCATCGATCCAACATTGGGTACTTTGGCGTCTGTGAGATTATCAGTACATTCTCCGCCGGCTTCTTCACGGCACTAATCATATTTTTCAGGCCTATGGAATACGCAGGAACCAAGTTATCGGGCACAGAGTTGTCCGAAAGTATCACTAGTTGTGGCTTAACCTCAGCTACCCGCTTAACAAATAACTCATGCATGGGCATGCAGGCTGCTTGATCATCCTTTGAGCCACCAAATGCAATTCCAGCCTTATCCAAAGAATTTGCACAATGAACAACTATGAAAAGTTCAATTCGTAAGTCAGATCTGGATTTAAGCAAATTGCGCAGGCCTGCTTTCCACATCTCCAGATGACTGTCGCCCGCACCTATCCACACATTTTTTGCATCTGGTGAACCTAACGTGCAATTAAAAAGTCGATTCTGCGGCTGGGAACATTTCCAGCCTCCCTCCATATCATGAATATCAGTCATGTTGGCGAGTAGCTTTGGCATTTGCTCCGGTGAAGCAAGCTGTTGCCCCGAACTGATTTTTGTTGCAGATTGCTCCAAGTATTTCCACTGCCCTGAAGCAGAAGTTCCAGACTCAGACGAATTGGGATCTGGTGAACTCTGACTTATCGGCGGAGTCCAGGTAGGCGCTTGAACACCGCCTGAACCGAAATTGATTCCCGAGTAAGTCAGAACCCAAATAAATCCAAGCAGAAGTCCTGCTACCGTTGCTGGAATATAAAAAGTTTTTCCAGATTTTCGCTGAATTGACTTCTTGTTTCCCTTGGGAAGCGGCACCCGCATAAATACTTGTTCAACGAACCGGTAACTAAATAGGGAAAGGACGAAACAGATTACGATTCCGAGGATTCTCTCTTGGAGCGAATCCATGATGCCACGATTTAGCCCAAAAATATAAACTGGCCAGTGCCATAAATAGAGAGAATAAGAAATTGCACCCACACCCAAAAGTGCCCGATTGGAAAGAATTCTTGATGCAATATCTGTTGTTGATTCTGCGCCACCAATCAATAAAATTCCAGTAGCCAGGACCGGAACAAACAAGGTGTAGCCGAAATTGTCGGGTGTAACTAGGAATATCGAGCCTAAAATTGTGCCAAGCGCCAGCAATCTAGTAGCTGGAGAGGACAGTAGTCGGGTTTTTCCAGAAACTTCAGCCGATAAAATCCCCAGCGCGCCACCAAGCGCAAGTTCCCAGGCTCGGCTAAAAGTTGAAAAATA
>Ga0214923_10004682_pt1 | contig 16349 bp, 19 predicted proteins | sample LL1510_MetaG_FD_177993 | JGI IMG/M metagenome (GOLD analysis project Ga0214923, IMG submission 177993) | Freshwater microbial communities from Lake Lanier, Atlanta, Georgia, United States - LL-1510 | ecosystem: Environmental > Aquatic > Freshwater > Lake | place: USA: Georgia | collected...
ACCGGCAAGAAATGAACGAATAACCATAAAAATTTTTAATGTGAAATGTTAAGAGACTTAAAGGTGTCTCATTACCTATTTATTTTAGCATTGAGTGAATTTCCTGTCAACTCTCTGGTGGGGGTTCTGGTTCTGATATTTTTCCTAAGTACGGATCATAATCAAGCAATTCATCAATATTTAAATATGGTCCACTTTGTTTCCAGTAATTGAGAAGAGCATCATAACTTTGTTTATGAAATATATCAATATGTTCTGGATGTATAGAAGAACCCAAATCCAAAGAATATAAAAATAATGGTATGGTATATGTTTTACCAGAACCAAAAACCAAATCTTCAGAAACTGCTCTTGGTTTTACTTTATTATCAAGTTTATATTTTTCGCCACGAATATGATTTTTGATAATTTTTGCTGCATGATGTCTTGTGATTAAATATGCAGCAGCAGAGAAATCATTAATAAAATGATTATGAAGTTTGATATGGATATTACCAGTACAAATAGTTGTCAATTGCACACAATCCCAATCATAAGGTAATTTGGAAAAAAAATCCTTCCAGGTAAAATTCCAATAACAAGAAATATCAAAAACAATATCATCTTCTACAATTAAAATATAATCTTCTGTGGTATTTTCATAAAAATGTTTAATTGCTTTTAAATGTGAAAGACAACACCCAACTTCATTTTGTATCATATTTTCCGGATAAGATCCCTTTAAATATAATGCTACATCTTCGGTTCTACCATCGTAACCAGATATACGTGTATGATTTTCTATTTCCCAATACTTAAATTGAGTTTCCATATATTCACGACGTTTAGTATCAGAATCAAGATTCAACCACAAAATTGAAGGAATTCCTTTTAGTTTATATAAAGATTTATTTTTGTCCACGAATTATTTTCTCCATAAACGGTAGATGATATTTTTGTAGGATGGTATCCCAATAAAATTGTTTAGAGTATTCTACAATATTTTTTCTGTTTTTTAAAGATACTTCTCTATTCTCTCTGATTTTTTCATCTATAAAATTTATATTGTTTATTTTATCTTCAGGAATTACCGTAATAAATTCTTTGTTGGTATCCAAATTTGCAGATGCCCATTCAGAAATAACTAGTCCCAATCCAGCAGATAAAGCTTCCATACACACAAGAGCGTGTGCTTCGCCATCACTCAAAAGAACAAGATTTGCAAAATGAGTTAAATTGTTATATAAATCTTTCTTATCCCACTCTCCAAGATAATTTTTGGTAGTATCAAATCTACCATCTTCAATATTTCCGGCATAATATAGTGAGGATATGTCCTGGAACATATGTTGCCTTTTTCTATCAACAATTTTAGCAAGATAAAGACTTTTATCATAATGTTCTGGGCAATCAGTTACCTTAAAGTTTTCTGCGTTTACTCCGTTGGGTGTTACAAAAATCTTTTCTTTTGGAATACCCAGATTTGAATAAAATGTTGCAATTTCTTGAGATAGCGCAAAAATATTAGGTTGAATCATCGGGAAATAAACAAGTTTTTGCCAATATCCACCAATCAATTGTGGTCTACTTAAGTAACCATAATGTGTAGTGATTGCTGTTGGAAATCTTAAATGAGGACAAAGAACAACATAATCATCATACTGAATATGTACAAAATCTGGATTAAATAAATTAATTTCTTTTAGTGCATCATTAAGATCTGTCTTATTAACAATCTGTACATCATGTCCCATTTTTTGATATGAAAGATTCATCTCCCACACAAGAATTTCAACAGCACCCCACCCTGTCGGTGGAATAGGAGATAAACCAGGTCCCACTAATGTAATTTTCATATCAACTCTGTAATATTTTTTTCGTAAAGTTTAACTAAACTTTCCCAAGAAAAAGTATTGACCGCATATTCTCTAATTTCTTTTCTCATTTGAACAGATATTTTTCTGTTTTCATCTATTGCCCTAGATACGTAATCAATATCATTCCAATGATCATCATCAATCACAGTAATATATGGTTCATTTGGAAGTTCGTGTGCAGCCCATTTTGACGATACAACACCCAATCCTGCCATCATTCCTTCTTTAATACAAAGAGGTGTTCCATTTTCACCATCAGATAAAAGAACTACATTTGCATAATCAGTCAAATGGTCCAATTTGTATTGGTGTTCCCACTCTCCAAGATAATTTTTACTAGAATCAAATGATGTAGTATCTGTATATTTACCAACAAAATCCAAAGTATCAATAGATTGATAAAGATATTGTCTTTTTCTTAATTCAATTTTAGCAAGATAAAGAGATCTATTTGGTTTGATGCAAATATTCTTAAATGAAATTTCTTTATGGTTAGCACCATTTTGACAAATTCTTAATTTTTTCTCATCGGCACCTGCATTTTTAAATGCATTATAATCTTTATGAGAGATGCAAAAGTTATAATAAGTTTTATTCTTTATTAAAAAATCAAAGACTGGACCATAACCATATCGATTGTGTATTTCTGGTCGTTCAATATAAGCATGATGACTACTAATTGCAATCTTTGCATTTGGTTGTAGTTCTTTAATTTTATTTAAAACGTGATAAAACATATCATAATGCAAATGAATAATATCATATTGTTCATCTCGAAAGTAATCAATAATTTCTTCAATATCTGGAGTATTGATAATTACACCATCATGACCCAATTCACTTAGTTCTTTTGCATACTCCCAAATTAAAATTTCAACAGCTCCCCATCCGTTAGTTGGAATTTCCATAAGACCTGGGCCAATTAATGCTATTTTCATCAATAAAGCTCCTTATATGCATGAACTAAAGAAAAATTAGAATTTTTAAAATCTGGTGTTTTCCAAGTTTCAGTTAAATTGGTATTGATAACATAATCTTTACCGCAAACAAAATATATAATTTGCATATAAAGATCCAACCATCCAAATCTATGATCCATAGTATTAAGTATTAAATCAAAATCATCATCAATAAAATCATAAATTTTATGATAATTATCTAAAAAAGTTTTTATATTAAATATACTTCCACCACCAGCACCATACCAATCCACATTCGGATTAGCCCCATATTTTATTTTAATATGTTCCAAAAGTGCTAAAGAAATTTTATTTCCAGGAACATCAAATCCGGCACATTCCCACGATGAATCAATTTTGATTTCACCTTGAGTAAGTACATCGTCCTCCATCATGATCATATGCGTTCCATTATTTTCATTTACATGCTTTGCTGCTTCTCTAAAATGATGCAACCAATGAAGACTTTCGTCTTTTGTGAATCCATAAATTCCAGATAAGTCTCCCCAATTTCTTCTACCAATTCTCATATAAGAATGCACATAATTGCAATCATATTTTTTACATAAATCTGAATAATCTATACCTCCATCACAAATAATAGTATATGGATTATTTGGATAGTATTTGCGAAATTCTTGAAGAACAAATTCTGTTGCTTTTTTATTTTTATATACTGTGTGAAAACATCCGAAAGTCATTTTAATTTTATTTTCTGTAGTAAGGTTCAATGTCGTCTCTATACAACCAAAACCAGTTCGGTTCACCCGGAGGAGTTGGTTGTACATCTGGGACCATTTCTTTATGGTCATAACTAAATGGAGCATCATAAAAACTAAAACATTTTGGATTATTCAATCCAATCCATTTTTCAAAATTCATTCTTTGAATAGGTCCAAAATCTTTAGAGTCTTGAGAAAAAGAACAATTGGTTGGATGATGTAAGGTACTTACATAAGATGACTTTGACCACCAAAAGTTGCCACTCATATGCGGCCAAGGATCTAAACAATAGTTTACACCAGAAACTTGATATTCGTCAAGTTTTTCTATTGATTCTCTCCAACGATCAATTACGCCCCATTCCATTTGATGTCTCCAACTATTAATAGCTCTAAATTTTCTATCAGAATAATGATCTCTTGCTCCAGCAAAATGACTCATACCCTTAGTGTGAAAATAAAGAACTTTTAAATCTGCAGTATACAAACACTCTTCATAAAGATGCTTTAAAGTAAATCCTTCATATTGATCATCATCATTCGACACTTCCAGTATTCTAACCCAACCATAAAGAGAAACAAATTCTGCAATTCTTTGTCCTTGTTTACCATTGATTGCACAATAAAATCTTGCTTGATCTAAAATTCCAGATCGATAAATTCTCTTAAGTTGTTCATCGACCATTAACTTCCAAAGATCAGTATTTGGTGGACTCCAAATGTGATAATAAATTGATAAATTTTTATCCATAGTTACCACTCAGGATTTTCGTGATATTGTTTATTATCTTTAGATACATGAACAATTTTTTTAGAAAAATTGCAAAACCTTTCAAATGATTCTGGAAATGCAAATTCTGGACCAAGAGTGATTACATCACCTTTATTCAGAATGTAAAATTTATTAATATAACTTTCTTCGTAAAATTTAGCAGTTACATTTTTCGATAAATCATCTTTAGTCCAAGAATCAATCTGACGCATCATATTAAACACATAAGGAATTTTACCACCCCACAAACAAGTCTGCCAATAAATAGACAAATCCATTCCAGGTTCGACACAAGCGTTTGATTTTTGATTAGTATCAAAACATCCAGGAAGTCTATCGTGAGGAGGCATTTTTAAATAATGACAAGGATGATGAACGCCAAGATACTTTTTTGATTCATCATTACCAAAAAATTCTTCAAATGTAACTTTACTATGTACAATCATATCAGCATCAATTGTAACTAACCAGTCACAATCTTCACATTCTTTTTCGATTTCTAATAATTTTTCAAATGTTTTAAAAAATGTATCTGGAAACCCATAATGTGGAGTATTTACGAGTTTAATGTTTTTGGGAACATCACCATTAAACTCACCATCAGTAAAAACAAAATACTTTTTATCTATATTTGGCATAAAATTTTCTTCAATAGAATCATACCAATTTGAAAAAAAGTTTAAGTATTTTTGTGTTCCCCAAAAAGTTATTGCAATAGTCATTAATAAACCTCAAATTTTTAAATCTTTTAAAAAATGTTGACAAGACCAAGAAAAATATTCTTTAACTTTTGTACAATCTAAATTTACACAAGTTGTTTTTTGATTATTTTTTTTAACTGAAATATCAAGAATTCTAAGAGAAGATATAATATCTATTATATCACAAATTTTATAATTTTCATTACCAACCAAAAATGTAAAATGTTTTGTATCCATTTTTTTATGAATAGTTTTTAGTATAAGTTCAATCAAATCTTCAACATGAATAACATCAATAACAGTATTAAGATTGACATAAATTTCTACCTTTTCTTTTGCTGTTAGTAGTTTATCAATTAATCCATTCACTCGATTATCGGATGCTTTTCCGGAATAGACATTACTAACTCTAAATGCAATACTAGTAAATGAATATTTTTTATGTAATAAATTTATATAATTTTCTAAAAGAATCTTATGTGCTCCATATACAGATTTTGGATTTGGAGTAGAATTTTCGTTGGTTATTTCATCAGTTATTGAACTGTGAAGATCTCCAGCAGAAGATAATAATATAATTTTTCCATGAGGATTGTTCTTCAAATAACTTTCAAATATTTGTAAAGGAATAAAAACATCACTATAAAATGATTGCTCTATATCGTTTGTTGTATTTCTTGGGGTAGTAGATGAAGAAAGATGCACTAAAGTCGAATTAGAAGCAAAAATAATGTTTGGTACATTATTTCTATATGATATTGGTTTTATTTTAATTTTAGCATTTAAATGTTTTCCTATTAACCCATTTGAACCAGTTACATAAATCATTTAAATAATTTTCCATTTTTTGCAGTATAAATCTTTTGTATTATGCTGAGAGTATGCCGAACCAAACCATTTTTTTGGTGCTATAATTTTTTTATTTGGATTTTTTTGCAACCAAGATCCCCACCAACTTAAACTACTATTTGCAATTATAGCATGAGAACACAAAGACATCAAACACAAATCAATGTATGGAACCAGAGCACCATCATCATGTTTATGTTCTGGTTCAGAGAACATAAATCTTTCATCTTTAAAAAATTCTTGCTCCTTAACCCAATCAATCGAATCTGAAAAAACAAGAAATTTCATATCTTTTGAAAACTCTTTTATTGCTTTTTCATAATATTCAATTGGTTGAACTGGATGTTGATCCTGAAGATTCACATATGCCCATTTAAATCCACGTTTATCTGCAAGATTGGGGTCTCCTCTTCGAACATGAATAAATCCAATTTCTTCTCCATTAAACTGAGAAATAAATTCAAGAGAAGGTTCCAACCAATCTTTCTTAAATGTAAAATCTTCTTTTATTTTATTTTTAATTTTTTGAAAATATTTTTCAGTTTGAAAAAAACCAGACAAAGAAACATTATCTGGACAATTATTAAACAAATAATCATCAAAATGAAAATGGCTTTCTTGAACTACTTTTTCTGTTTGAATAAATCCAATTTTTTGATTAGTAGTTAACTCAAAACATTCAAGCAAACCATAATTATCAATTTGATATTCATTGTATTGTGGTGGAATAGTATATTCCAATCCGCAATTTGATGCAATTCCCTTTAATGCTGCATATTGAAACATTTGATTGCCCAATCTTCCAAGTGTCCCAATAAAATTATTGCCAATCATTTTTCATCACCTCAAATACTTTAGCAATTCCATTTTCGATTGTTGTTTTTGGAATCCACCATTTAGATAGATACATGTCTGGGCGATTTTTTTTATCCATCTGAACACTGTCCTTTTCGGTAGATGGATGCAATTTCACATCATACTTACCGATCAAATTAAATTGACCCTTGATAATATGAGCAATATCTAAAATACTAGTTGGATGATAACTTGTAATGTGAAGATTGTCTTCTGATGTAAAATCATTATAATTATTCATAATCGCTTCAAGTGCTTCACAACAATCTTCGGCATAAAGAAACTCCCGTTCTTCTTGTCCATCAGTAAGCATATCAATCACACCAGTCTCAAATCCTTTACGAATAAAATCTGTAATTACGTGTGCTTTCTCTTGATCTTTCTCAATCCCATACACATTCCAAAACTTAACGATAAGTCCTTTAAGTGATTTGGTATAAAGTTCTCCAACATTCTTCAGAACACCATAAGGAGAATAACTCATATTACTCATTTGAGATGATGCAAAAATAAATCTTTTGTTATATTTTTTAAGAAGACCAAAGGCATTTGCCATCAAACGAGTGTTGTTGTCAATGAACTGAAAAGTATGTTGATATTTTTTAAGATAACGAGAACCACCAACATCGAATGCAAGAAAGAAAACAAAATCAGAATTTTCAATTACATCTTCAAGATATTGATTAGGAATTATAGTCATATCATGACTAGGATTTTTATTTTTATCAAATTCATAAACAATATGACCTTTATCTCTAAGGTATTCTGTTAAGTAGGATCCAATTTGTCCGCTAGATCCAAGAATAGTTATTTTCATCAGACAATTTCAATATATGGTAAAGGAAAAATAAATTTTCCTCCAGAACTTCTATATTCTTTTTCTCTTTGCAAGATTCCATTTTTAAAATGCCAAGGAAGAACAATCATATAGTCTGGTTTAATTTGCTTAACTTCAGACTCTGGAATAATTGGAATATTTGTTCCTGGAGTTACGCACCCATATTTATCGGGATTGACTTCACCAATAGCAATAATATCTTCTGATGTTAATCCACACCATTGTAACATTACATTTCCTTTTGTGGAAGCACCATATCCATAAACAGTTTTGTTATCAGATCTGAGTCCTCCAATTAGATTAACTAACGACTCTTTGTGTGATTCTACTCTTTCAGCAAATTCATAATAAGGTTTAAGTGTATCTAAACCCATTTTATATTCCTCACCAATTAACCAATTGATGACGGTAGAATTAACTTTGATTTGATTATTGGTATCTTTACATGCAGTTACAGAAAAACTACCACCGTTGATATCATTTAAAGATACGTCAACGATTTTCATTTCAGCAAGAGAAAGAATTTTACTAACTGAAAGCATTGAATAATATTCAATATGTTCATGACATGCGGTATCATATGAGGTTGCCCTAAGTGTCGATGGCAAATATGCCTGCTCAAAATGCCACAAACCATCATCAGAAAGAATTTCACGAATATCTTTTACAAAAGATACAGGATCATCCAAATCATAAAAACATGAGATAGATGTTACCAACTTGCATTTCTTTTTTGGCTCCACAGAATAATAAGATTCCTTTGAGAAAAAGTCCGAGACATATGCAATTTCTTCTGGATAATAATGAAGAAACTTTTTAATTGTTGGATCAATGCCAATTCTTCGAGTAAAAGATGGCAATGCTTTTAGGAAAGTGCAGTCATTTGATCCAATATCAACAACAACATCTCCATCTTTAAGTTCGCACAATTCGGTCAGGTAACTAGCCTTTTGATTCAAATGCTGAACCATAGAATTATTTAAACTCGAAAGATAACCATAATTATCTCCATACATTTCTGTTGGTTCATATGTATGTTTCAATTGAACCAAATAACTGGATGGACTCCAAACCAATTCAAGTGGACCAATTCCAACATCTTTATTTGGTTTTGGAAAAACCCCAGTAAGGTTTTGATTTCCAAGATTTAAAATTGTTTTGAGATCTTGAGTTTTTGTTACTCTACACGAATCAATTTCTTTGTAATTAGACATCATTCAAATTCCTCAATAATAGATAAAAGACCTTTGCATCGATTTATATAAGTGTGATTTTTTTTAATCACTTCCATTAAATGGACAATCAAATCTATGTTATATTGATTCTCCATACCCAAGTCATAAATTTCTTGAGCATTATCTGAGGTTAAGAGATTATTACTAATAAAACTTTTTGCATAATCACAATCAGAAACTACTAAACAACCGTAACTAATTGCTTTCATAATTCTATCAGAAGTATAACGATTTATCTTTTGTTCTTGAGGTCTAAAATCTGGAACAAAGATAGATTTCTGCATCAAATATATATGTTCTTCTTCTGTAGCTGGATTGATCCAAGGATCCTTATGACTAAAAGGAATATTATTATTTTTAATAATTTCTATGAAATTTTGATGGAGTGGTTCACAACTAACTCTTGGTGAATGAATAGTCCCCACAAAGTTATATTCATTGTTCCTTTTAATTTTTGCCCAATCAAAATTTATTTCATGAGGTAAAATATTTGTTGCATAATGAAAATGAATAATATTATAGTCTTCTGTAGTATTATTATCGAAAACTACTCCTTTTTCAATTTCAATATATCTCTTTCCGTCTGGAATTGGATGTTTATATTCAGCTACTCTATAATTAATTAAACCCTTAACTTTTCCAAGATATTTATTTAAATTACTAAAGGTATCATATGAAAAATATATTCCAGATTCTAAAATCGGAACGTTATTTTCAGACCTACCTTGGTTATCTACAAAAAATACCGAATTTTCATAATCAAAATCATTTGTAGATGGATAATCACCATCATGAAACCAATAAACATCGCATCCAAGATATTCAAAAGATTTCTTTAATCCATAATAGATATATGAATGTGTGTGTGATAAATGAGGATATCCCCATAAAATAATTTTTTTATTCATATAGTCATCTCCAAATCACATTCACACATTTCTTCAACAAGTTTTTCAAATGTGTATTCGGGTTTCCATCCAAGGACTTTTTTTACCTTTGTGCAATCACCAACCAATGATTCTACTTCTGCAGGTCTATAGTAATCTGGATTAATTTGAACTAATACTTTGCCAGTATTTTTATCTACAGCAACTTCTTCTTTACCTTCTCCATACCATTCAATATCAAACCCAATATAATTGCAAGAAACATCAACAAAGTCTCTAACAGAATGCTGCTCTTCCATAGAGACAACATAATCATCAGCAAATTCATGTTGCAACATTAACCACATGGATTTTACATAATCCTTTGCATGACCCCAATCTCTTTTAGCATCTAAATTTCCAAGTTCAAGTGGACCTTTTTTCTGTCCATTTTTTATTTCAGAAAGTGTTTTGGTAATTTTTCTTGTTACGAATAATTCACCTCTTCTGGGGGATTCATGATTAAAAAGTATTCCATTACATCCAAATAAATTATATGATTCTCTATAATTTTTAGTAATCCAAAATCCATAGAGTTTAGAAACACCATATGGAGATCTGGGATAAAATGGAGTAGTTTCTCTCTGAGGAACCTCTTGAACTTTTCCAAATAATTCAGAAGTAGAAGCTTGATAAAATCTAGTCTTTTCTATAAGTCCCAAAACTCTAATTGCTTCAAGGAGTCTAACTACACCAACAGCATCGACATCAGTTGTGTAAAGAGAATTTGAAAAAGAAACTTTTACATGGCTTTGTGCTGCCAAATTATAAACTTCATCTGGTTGAGTTTCTTGAATGATAGAAGTCACATTTGAAAAATCACTTAGATCTCCATAATGTAATTTTATATTTGGATTGACAAGCAACTCTTTTATACGATCTGTACAATCAGAAGTTGAATTTCTACGAATAATTCCATGAACTTTATATTCTTTATTCAAAAGAAGTTCTGCAAGATATGATCCGTCTTGCCCAGTAATGCCAGTAATTAATGCTGTTTTCATATTAATAATGAACTTGAAAATCCACTGCTTGTGGTTTAATTTGACAGTTATGAATATGATGCTTTAAAAGAAGCTCATTACACCAATACCCATCAATTTGATTTGATTGTCTAATTAGTTGTCCAATATGGTTATAGACACCACAAAAAACATTCATCGCATTTGTTCTTCCCATCGCAAACCAATCACTAATCATACCATCAGGTTGGTTTAAATCTTGATAAAGAAGCACATCATTATCCAAAATCATATTATTAAAGTTTAGCACAACATGAGGAGAATAGTCAATACGGTTACGAATAATGAAATCATATTGAATATCCGTTTCTATAGAGTATTGTTCCTTAATTAAATTTGCCATCATCATACTATAAAACATACTATTTGTAGTATTACAAATATAATCTTTTGCAACTTCTATTCCATCTTTAACTTCTAAAGCCCAAGTCCAAGCATTAGTAAAACATTTATCTGGAATATCATATCTTCTTTTCCAATTTTTAGATTTTTCGACCATAATTCTTTTTGGTTGATAATAGTTAACCAATTTATCGATTGCTTGAGAATCTAACGTATGACCTTCTCTTCCAGGAATAATTGAATTTGTATTAAGATTTTCTAGATCAAACCAAGTGTGAATAAAAACATCTACATCATTATTTTGTAAAATTGATTGATTTAACTTTTGAAATCCAATATCAACAACTCTTGGTTGTCCAGATAAACATAAAGCAATTTTCATAATTCTTTTCGATTTACAAATACAATATCACTCATTTGAGTACCATTATTGTCCTCAAATTCATAATCAATTAAATCAAATACTTTAGCTGCTCCCACATCTATAACATTGATTTTTTTATATTGTTTTTTTAATTCCACAAAAGCAGAATAAGTTACATGTTCTTGATTCATTTTTTTAATTTATTAGGGTAGTCAGTACAAACACCAAAACAATTATAAACAATTAATTTAGAAAAATCAAATTCAGGAATTGTTTCTGGCATTACAATTATAGAATTTGATGTGTAAGTTTTTCCAGGATAAGTCCAAATATAATTTTTACTTGTTAAAGTATAAGAATCCGTTTCATGCCAAAAATAATTAAATTCTATTGGAGAACTTGATACTTTTTCAAGTGACTCTCTATTCTTACAGTGAATCCACAAAACATCTTTATATTTTACCAACCAACTCATAGAAACATAATACTGTGGTTCATCATGTCCCAGATAAAAATAATAATCCTCATGCCTCAAATCTACTTCAACATCAAATCCTTTAGCAATTGCTTCTTCAATATAGTCAATACTATTTTCTTTAATTGGATTTGGTCCATCAATATTACCACGATGTGCAATCAATTTCATCTCTTATAGTGCTCCAAAAAATAATTTAGATCTTCAGGAGTGCCAATTCCCCACATTCTTTCAATGTCTTTGATACGGACTTTCTTACCATCATCAATTGCCTCATTGAAAACTGGGCAGACATAGAACTCACCATTAGTTCTGACGTTCTTTTTAATCATCTGCTCAGCATATTTTACATAGTCAGAACCTTTCTTCCAAAAATAAATACCAACTGTTGCATTATCACTAATTGGTTTTTTTTCAGCAACTTCAGAAACAAATCCATCCACATTAACCTTAGCATAAGACCATTTAGGATGAGTTGCCTTGAAACTAACAATACCACCATCGATACCATCGGCATTAAAGGCATACAGGCACTCGTTGCTATTCCACTCTAAAAACTGATCGGAGTTTGCAATTACAAGTGAAGCATTGTTATTAATGAACTCTTTGGCAAGTAAAGTAGTGCAGGCAGCACCTTCAGTAAGACCATCTACCTGAACGATATTACAGTTAGGAGCAATCAGGTTTAGAAGATATTGAAGACTATACTTTTCATAGTGTTCCTTCTGAACAATAAATGTATAGTTTGCCTCAATATTAAGGTTCTCAACAACCACCTGAATCATTGGTTTTCCATCAACCTCAATCAGTGGTTTAGGAAAGGTATATCCAGCACTCGCAAAACGACTACCAGCACCAGCCATAGGAATAAGAACATTCATTTTATCAGACCTCCAAGGTATAGATATTTCTTTTCTAGTTGAAAGAATTTTTATAGATTTTTTTATTTTTTCTTCATTAAGATCGTTTCTATTTTCAATTGCAATCAAATAAGATCCGCTGTCAACTGCACCCTGTCTGCCAATATGACTATCTTCAAATATAACTGTAGTTTTGGGCAAAGAATTACATGCAATCATACATTTCCAATACATTTCTGGGAATGGTTTATTTTTTACCACATCTTCGTTACTAACATAATAATCAACAAATTCGAGCAAACCAAGTTTAAGTAAAACAATTTTTACTGTATTACGAATACTATTACTGGCTACAGCAATTTGACATCCTTCCAACTTAAGTTTTTTGAAAAACAAAATTAATTGATAATCATTATCCAATTTAGAAAATATCTCAATAGTTGCCTTTTGTTTATCTTCCCATACTTGAGAATATTTTTCTTGTGGAAAATTTTTTTTTTCAGTTAAAATTGAAAGTTTTCTTGAAGTAGGAAGTCCATCATATAAACTTAAATGTTCTTCTCTAGAAATAATATATTTTGAATCTACATTTTTGAGAGCACAATTAAGTGCCTCATAGTGCATTTCTCGACTATCAATCAAAACACCATCCAAATCAAAAATAACAAGATTATTAATTGTCATGCTCTACCCAACCTAAGTTTTACAAAATATTCAAGACCACCAGAACCAACCTGATTTACTTTAGATTTAAAATCCCCTTCAATGTTATATTTTGTAGGGCAATATCCTTCTTGTCTGAAAACTTCTCCAAATATTTTTTCCCACATGGCACATTCAGTTTTATTGCTTACTGTTAAATTTTTAAACAATCCTTTCTTTTCCATATTCTTAGCAATCCTATTCTTAACAATAAACATTGGACCAAAGCAACCAGTAACACTACCATTTATAGGTCTTTCATAGTCAGAATTGTCCAAGATATTCCAAGAATATGGATCATACTGAAAAGCCCAATTAATAACATGTTCAACAAAATACATTAACGAAAAACATTCAGTTTCAGAATCAATAAAATTTTGAATGGACTTTTTAAAAGTTAACGAGTCATGAACCAAAACATACGTATCCTCATCAGGAAAATTCTTATATGCTTCATAAAAAGAACCGCATACTCGATTGTTATTTTTACAATCAAGAATTATTACATTATCATATTTTTGAATGTCCCGAAAATATGATTTATCTCCCGAATCAGAATCCACAACAACTATTTTTTCATTTGGATGCAGTTCAAATATTGATTTAACACATTCTCTAATTGGTGATTTTTTAGGAATTGCCTTAGATGGATCATGATTTGAGTGCTCTGCTCCATCATACTTACAAGAAATAATAAACATAAATTGTACCTCATTACACGGAATATTTATCAGAAGGAATAGAAGGCCATCTTACTACTATCAAATTAACATCTGTTAAAAATTCAACATCTGATATTTCATTTGGTTCATAAATCCACATATCACCAGATTTTAAATATTTTTTAGAAACTATTAATTCTCCACTTACAATATAATTTAGTTCATTTGTAACTTTATGGTAATGGGGAAAAGTTTTTTGTCCTTTTATATGTTGATGATGGGCAACTTCAAAAAATGGATTTTTAAAAATAGAAGGATTAAAATCACCCACAAACCATCCATTTGTAAATTGTAAAATATTTGCTTCTTTCATTCTAGTTCCTGAATACGAACTTGGTGTCTTCCCCCATCAAAAGTATGATTAGTACAAAGTTTAAGATATTTATCCATTCTTTCAAATGTAAAATCCTTTGCTGGAATTGCAAAAAAATTAGCACAGTTATGGCGAACTGCCATTTCCATTGAATATTCATCATAGATCAAAGCAGAACGAATTCCTTTATATTTGTTTGCACAAATATTTACACCTTGCCCTGTTCTGCAAAAACCAAATCCATAATCACAATCACGTTCGGAAATTGCCTTAACTGCCTGTGCAATATAATCTCTATAGTCACAGTCTTTATTAAGAATTGTACCAAAGTCGATATAGTCAAGATTATGTTTTTCTAGAATATGTTTAAACTCTTCTTTTGCGTCAAATCCAGAATGATCTGAGCAAATTGCAATAGGTTTATCTCCAAGTTTACGTATCACATTTTCTTTATAAAAATGAAACTCATCAGGAGTTCCAAAGACATGCATTTTATCTACATCCGAAGTAATGATTTTCTTACAATCATCAATAAGAAGATTATACAGTGGTGCGATATAAAACTCATTATTAGTTCTAACATCTCTTTCGATCATTTCCTTTGCATACTTGCAGAAATCAGATCCTTTCTTGAATCCATAAATTCCCACACAAGCATTAGAACTAATTGCTTTTTTTTCAGCCGTTCTTTTTACATATCCATCATCATCTACATCAGCATAACTATAATTTGCTGAATTAGATTTAAATGTCAGAAGAAGTCCATCAGCATCTAAATCATTCATAGTATGTGGATCAAATACTGGACGAAATTCGATGTCCAATGTATGAATTACAAGTGGTGCATCATTGTTAATATACTCTTCAGCATAAAGACAACTACAAACAGATCCATCAGTAAGTTTATCAAGAATTACAATCTTAATATTATCACCAAACTTTTTCTTTAAAAGATTGTCAATGTGAAAATTATATACAGTCTCATCCCTAACTACAAAGATGAGATTACAATCTTCGTAATTAAGACAATCAAGTGAAATATCAATCAGATGTTTATCTTTAATATTAATTAATTGTTTTGGTACTTTGAATCCTTCTTTAATAAATCTACTACCAAGTCCCGCCATCGGAACAAGAATATTTGGTTTCATATCGAATTCCTAATAATTTCAGTTGTCTTTAAATGAGCAAATTCAATCCAGTTGTGGATGCTTCCTTCATTCCTTAGCAATTTATATAAGAAACAAGACGCAAATGTATCACCAGCACCAAGAACATTAACACCTTTCAGTATTAAATCTTTAGGAAGTTTATAGAAAAACTCATCTTTTCCATTTGATACAACGCTTCCTGATGAACTATGAAGTATCACATACCCCTTTATTGTATTCACGTAATCTGAAAGATTGCCATCAATATCTTCATCAGAAATAAAAAGATAATCTACACACTTAAGTAAATCTTTATTCAATGATTTTCCAGAACATATGTCTGCAGTGATAATACCATTTAGTTTTGGAATAAAATCGTGAGTAGACATTTCATTGAGATAAATGAGATGATGAACTTTTGATTCAAAGATTTTTACTTTATGTTGAACTAGATTTAAATTTGCTTTTGAATACCTTTGTGCTAAAAGTTTATCAATATAGATAAGTGCTTGACCAACATCAATTGGAGAAAGTCCAATATTTATTGTTGAATCAATCTCAAGTAAAGATCTCCAAACATTTGCCATTGATCCTAAACTTTTCTTTTCAGAATTACCGTCAAGAATCGTATCAATAGTCAGATGCCCATAAAGCGAAATGTCTTTCATTAAAAGTTTTCCTTCAA
>Ga0214923_10004683_pt1 | contig 16347 bp, 12 predicted proteins | sample LL1510_MetaG_FD_177993 | JGI IMG/M metagenome (GOLD analysis project Ga0214923, IMG submission 177993) | Freshwater microbial communities from Lake Lanier, Atlanta, Georgia, United States - LL-1510 | ecosystem: Environmental > Aquatic > Freshwater > Lake | place: USA: Georgia | collected...
AAACCCTGATCAGCTTTTCCCGGTATCATCCGCGGAACTCCACCTTGGCGCCGCAGGGATTTCACCTGGCGGGAGGATCTCAGTGAACAAGCGCGCCACTACCGCCAAAGTCGTACGTCCTTCCGGACGGCGAAAAGTGAAAGAGTCTTTCACCACGGATCCTCGTGCGACCGCAGCCGGGTGCCAAGATGAAGCCATGGGACGAACCACTGCTAAAAACAAAACCGCCTTAGAGGCGCGGCCCCATCCGCGCCGGGTGGCTCCGTATGAGCCCGGGCAGACGCAGTCTTTCCCGCTCTCGCGCAGCAAACTGGGCAACTATCTGACCTGCCCGCGATGCTTCTTCCTGGATGCCCGCTTTAAGCTGCATCCGCCCTCGGGCCCGGCCTTCACGCTCAACGGCGCCGTGGATGCCCTGTTGAAACGCGAGTTCGATGATTACCGCGCCCAAGGAAAGCCGCATCCGGAACTGGTCCGGGCCGGGGTGCCCGCCGTGCCTTTCCAGCACCCGGATTTGAACCTATGGCGGGACAACCGCAAAGGCGCCCGCGTTCTGCATCAAGCCACGGGATTTGAGATTTATGGGGCGATTGACGATTTGTTGATGGAACCGGCCACGGGGAAAGTCCACGTGATCGACTTTAAATGCACGGCTAAGCAGCAAGACGTCACCTGCCTGGAGGGTGGCTTTGCGCCCATCATGATGCGACAGGTCGAGTTTTATGCCTATCTTCTGAGCAAGCTGGGGCTCGAGGTTTCTGACCAAGCCTACTTTTTTTATGCTAACGGCTGCGCGGATCGGCCCGGATTCAACGGCCGGCTGGATTTCCGCATCAGCGTGATCCCGCACCAGTGCAACACCAGCTGGATTGAGCCGACCCTGCGGCAGATCAAGGACGTGCTGGAGGCGCCCCAAGCGCCCGAGCCTTCCGAAACGTGCGGCCACTGCAAGTTTTTGGCCAAGATCAAGGAGCTGGGACAGTGATCAACCTCGTCTATCCCGAACTGCAGTTTTCCAGCGCTGGCCTGGATCGGCTCTGCGAAACGGAGCGGCAGGAGCCCATCTCGCATCTGGGGCTCACGGCCCGGACGCATAACGTCCTAGTTTGGCGGAAAGCCGAAACCCTGGGGCAGTTGGTGGATATCCTGCGGGGCGAGCGCGGAATCGGCATTGTGCGTAACTTCGGGCGCAAATCCCACGAGGAGCTGGTGCACGCGGTTTTGGCCCTTTCCGAGGCCGTGGATGTCGACGGAGTGGTGGATTGGGACAAGTATGCCCAGCTGGCGCGGAAAGAGTTTGTGGGAATGCGGGTGAGTGAAGCGGCGCGGCATGTGGCACAGCTACAGGCGCCCGAATTCCGCCCGAAACACCATGCATGGCCCCGGCCTTTTGGGAAAATTCCCGAGGAGATAGCCAACCAGCCGCTGCAAAGCCTGCCGTTCAGCAACCGGGCCTTTCAGGGGCTGAAAAATATGGGCGTCACGACCATTGGAGAAGCCACCCGGATTTGTGCCACGGACCTATTGAAGTTGCGCAATGTGGGCCGAAACACGATCCAAGAGATTTATCAGACCATCCTGACGGCAGTGGCACCCCTGACCGAGGATTCCATCGTCCGGGATGACCCCGCTTTCGCCTCCCCCCAGTTCCCCTTGGTTCCGCATCGGTCGGAAGGATTGCCGGATAAGTTTTACCAGGACTTTTTCCGGGAAATCCCTGGAGTCATCCGGGTGCAGGAAGGGCAGGTGGAGGAGGCGATTCTCCGGCGCCGTCTGCTTCGGCCTTTGGGAGAAGAGGCCACCTTGGAGCAGACCGGTAAAAAGTTTGAGGTGACCCGGGAACGGATCCGCCAAGTGGAGGCGGACCTGGTGCGGATGTTTCAAGCCGCTCTACTCCACGGGAAGTACACGTATGAGCGGTTGCATCCTTCGAAGGGGCTGCGTTACGGCAAGGTTCAGTTCCGGGTGCAGGCGAAATTCCAGGCCTTGGGCACAAAACTGAAACAAAGCATGGGGCAGGGGATGCCTTTGGCGGCCAAGCTTTCCGATTGGACGGCGCGTCTGGCCCGGGAATTGGGGGTGTCTTCCGAGTTTGTGGAGGAACACACCGTGTTTTGGGCCCGTCTTTTGGGGTACAAGACCTTGGCGATCCATGCCGTGCGGAAAGTGCCGGGTGAGATGCTGGTGATCCCTGAGAGCGTGACGACCCAAGTGGCGCGGCGAATCGGGGCCCAGGTGGAAGCCCTCAACCGCCTTCTTCTGCAAAGCCCGGGGGGATGTAGCCTGGAACAGCTGCAAAAATCCAAAGCGCTCTTTGGAAACAAGACGATCCTCAAAAACGTGCGGGATTTGGCCTCTCTTTCTTCCGTGGTGCAGGATGCCGGCGCGGTTGTGCTGCGTCCCAAGATGGGGCTGGTGGAGAGTCTAACAGGGGCTTATGTGGTTGAAGCCGTGGCCTATGCGATGGAACATAGCCCCCGCCCGATCAAAATTCAGGAGGTGTTGCAGGATCTAAAAAAGAAGTTTCCGAACCTAAAAAAAATTCCCAGCCCTCGATCAGTCGCAAATCTGATGGCAAACCACAGACGTTCTAAAGCGATAGGCGCCTCTGGCTACTTGAAAACGCCTAAAAACAATGCCGACCTACATAAAAATAAAAAAGAGACACCATTAGTTGGCACGAATACGGAATTTCTTAATAAAAGGATAGATTATCTATGAGCGACCAAAATAAATTTAACACAATTGTCGGCTTCCTGTGGTCCATTGCAGACCTCTTAAACGGACCGTTTAAAAAGAGCGAATTTCAGAAGATAATTTTGCCATTCACCGTTCTACGGAGGTTTGATTACGCGCTTGAGGCAACAAAAAGCAAAGTCCTCGAAGTAGAAAAAAAACTGAAAGATAAAGGCCTAGAAAATCGTCATACCCAGCTTTGTAAAGCATCGGGGTACGCTTTCTACAATACTTCAAAGTTTACCTATGAAAGCCTTCTGCGAGACGATGCAAGTCTAGCGCGAAACCTACGTCAATATATCAATGCGTTTTCGCCCAATGTACGGGAGATCTTTGAGGCCTTCAACTTTGACGATGTGATACGTGACCTGGAAAAAGCAAAGCTTCTGTTTCTACTGATGGAAAGATTTAACGAAAAATCAAAAATCGATCTTCGTCCCTCTTCTTTATCTAACGTTGGAATGGGATATGTATTTGAACATCTTCTTCGACGTTTCAATGAGGCTCTGAACGAAAACCCCGGAGAACATTTTACGCCAAGAGAAGTTATTCGTCTCATGGTCGATCTCATCATCTCATCGGATCAGGAAATAAATAAGGGAGAGGGGATCGCTAAAACAGTGTACGACTGCTGTTGTGGCACAGGTGGAATCCTTTCTACGGCCAAGGAAGCTATTCTCCAAAAAAATCCAAAGGCTAAGGTTCATCTGTATGGCCAGGAAATAAATCCTCAAACCTGGGCTATAGCTCGATCTGATATGCTCATACTAGATCCTGAGGGAAAAGATGCAGAAAATATTAGGGAGGGCAGCACGTTGTCTTCAGATGCATTCCCTAGGATGAAGTTTGATTATCAGTTGGTGAATCCTCCTTACGGTTATGATTGGAAAAAAGACAAGAAAGCTGTCAAAAGTGAGGCTGCTAGAGGTTTTGGTGGAAGATTTGGCGCCGGAGTGCCAAGAATTGACGACGGCCAAATGCTTTTTATGCAACATCTTATCGCAAGGATGAATGATCCAAAAGATGCGCAGAGCTATATAGGAATCATCATGAACGGTTCACCACTCTTTAGTGGTGGAGCTTATTCGGGAGAATCAAAAATTCGTCGCTGGATTCTAGAAAACGATTGGCTGGAGGCCATCGTCGCGCTGCCGCAGCAGATTTTCTATAATACCGGCATAGGTACTTATATCTGGATTTTGAGCAATCGAAAGCCAGTCGCCCACAAAAGAAAAGTTCTTCTAGTCGACGCATCAGGGGAGGAGTTTTGGTCCGGGATGTCAAAGAGCCTCGGTGACAAACGTCGAGAAATGACCGATACCCATCGGCAACAAATACTGAAGCTAGTCAAGGAGAGGAAACCTGGGCCGCATGTTAAGATTTTCGACACTACCGATTTCGGCTACCGCGAAATCAAGGTGCTCCGTCCTTTAAAACTGCGGTTCGAGGTCAATCCGGAGTCACTCGCCCGTCTCGATGTGCAGTCGGCGTTCAAGAATCTGGCTGTGAGCAAAAAGAAAGCCGCCGCGGAGCAGAAACGCAAGGAACAGGAGGGCCGCGCCCTGCAAGCCGAGATCCGAGACGCCCTGCAAACCCTTGCGGGCAAGACTTACACCAGCCGCGAGAAATTCACCGCCGCGCTGGAGGCCGCGCTCAACAACGCAGGATTGAAGCTCAAGACTCCCGTTCTCAAAGCCATTCTAGCGGGCATCGGCGAGCGCGATAACGCCGCCGAGATCTGCCTCGATAGAAAAGGAAGGCCTGAGCCCGATACCGAGTTAAACGACACAGAAAATGTGCCGCTAAACGAGAAGATTGAAGAATACTTTTCCCGCGAGGTGACTCCCCATGTGCCTGATGCATGGATTGATTCCAGCTACTGCGATGCCAAGGACGGCAAGGTGGGGCGTGTTGGCTACGAGATTCCGTTCAACCGCCACTTTTATGTCTTTCAACCGCCACGCCCGCTGAGCGCCATTGATGTCGACCTGAAAGCCGTCACCGACCGCATCCTCACAATGATCGGAGGGCTGACAGAATGAGTTTTCCGCGTTATCCAAAATACAAGCCCAGTGGTGTGGAATGGCTCGGTGACGTGCCGGAGCATTGGGATGTTGTTCCGATCAAATGGCTGTCACCTGTAAAGCGCGGGGCATCTCCTCGTCCAATCGATGATCCTAAGTATTTTGATGATGACGGAGAATTTGCATGGGTTCGAATTGCTGATGTTTCAGCGTGCGACGGCAAGCTCAAGCAAACGACTCAACGTCTTTCACAGCTGGGAAGTACGCTAAGCGTCAAGATTTTGCCTGGTGAGCTCTTCGTCAGCATCGCGGGAACGGTTGGAAAGCCATGCATTGCGGCAATCAAGGCATGCATCCACGACGGCTTTGTTTACTTTCCAGCCTTGAAGATCGACCCCCGTTTTCTTTACCGCATTTTTGAGGGCGGTGTTTGTTACGGTGGCCTGGGAAAGTTGGGGACCCAGCTCAACTTGAACACGGACACTGTGGGTTTGATCTGCGTCGCGCTCCCCCCCGCTGATGAGCTTAACCGAGTGCTTGAGTTTCTGGATCGGGAGACGGCGAAGATCGATGGGCTGGTGGCGGAGCAGCGGCGGCTGATGGAACTGCTAAAAGAAAAACGTCAGGCCGTCATCACCCACGCCGTCACTAAAGGCCTCAACCCCCACGCCCCCATGAAGCCTTCCGGCATCGAATGGCTCGGCGATGTGCCGGAGCATTGGGAAATTGCCAAGACATCCCATTTCTTTAAGGTGGCTATGGGGCAATCAATTCTTGCGGAAGATCTTATCGAAGGTGGCGAATGGCCTGTATTCTCAGCAACCGATGGGGATCACTATTTTGGACGCATCAACGATCCAAAGGTCCGTCTAAATATCGGCGACATCGTAATCCCAGCACGCGGTAACTCTATCGGCTTTGTGAAGCTAGTTCGGGAACCAGCAACCACCACGCAGACCACGATTTACTGCAAGCCATTAGCACCGGGAAAACTGAATGCCGAATTCGTTTATCAGTATTTTCGTGGCTTTAAGGAAAGTCTTTTCTATTTCACACAAACCGCGATTCCCCAAATTACGACTAGAGAAGTTAGCTCGAATCCAATCCTAATCCCGCCACTGTGTGAACAAATTAGCATCGTCTCATTTCTCGATCCCGCCCTCGCCAAATTCGACACCCTTGCCGCCGAGGCGCAACGCGCCATCGATCTCCTGCAAGAGCGTCGCACCGCGCTTATTTTTGCCGCCGTCACCGGCCAGATTGATGTGCGTAACCACTTAAGGAATTAGCCATGCCAAAAATAACTTCCGAATTCACGTTTGAAGAGCATATCGAAGGTGTGCTTACCAAACAAAACGGCTACTTAATTGCCCTTCAAAAAGACTACAAACAGGAGCTATGCCTGAGACCTGATACGCTAATCTCATTCGTTCGCAGCACGCAGACAAAAAACTGGAAGGAGTATTGCGATCGATCTGGAAACTATGAGGAAGCTCAAAACAAGTTTCTGAAGCGGGTAAAAGAAGTCATCGATAAGGAAGGAACCCTCCATGTCCTGAGAAACGGCGTTAGTATCATCGGAGGCGGAAAATTCGACTTATGCTACTTCAAGCCTACTAGCCCGCACGCAGAAGATAGTTTACGACTGTACAAAGAAAACATCTTTCATGTGCAGCGACAGCTCTTCTACTCCGCTGATAACAAAAAATCTGTGGATATGGTCCTCTTTCTTAATGGAATGCCTATTTTCACCATCGAAATAAAAAACGAAATCTCCGGACAAAACGTCTGGGATGCGAAAAAGCAATTTAAAGAAGATCGAGACCCAGCAGATCCCTTCTTTCGCTTTAAACGGAATCTGGCCTTCTTTGCGGTTGATAACCAGTTGGTATACGTTGCCACAAAGCTTCAGGGAGCAAAAACAGACTTTCTTCCCTTTAATAAGGGTAACTGCGGGGGAGCTGGTAACCCGCCTTCAAAAACAGGGTATTCCACTTCATATCTGTGGGAAAATATCTTCTCAAAAGAAAGCGTCTTAGACCTAATCCAACGTTTTATTCGTGTCGTTGAAATATTTGATGACAAAGGAAGAAAAACTGGAGATCAGGCTCAAATCTTCCCTCGCTATCACCAGCTTTCTTGTGTGCGTGAGCTTGCATCTGATGCAGCTAAAATGGGAGCCGGACATCGCTACTTAAATCAGCACAGCGCAGGAAGTGGGAAAACCAACTGTATTGCTTGGTTAGCGAATAGTTTGGCTACGCTCCACGGGACAGGTGGTGATCCAGTCTTCAGCTCTGTAATTGTTATTTCAGACCGAAGAGTGATTGACCGAATGCTTCAAAGGACCCTCGATCAAGTTATTGGAACTCCGGGTATGCTTACCAACATCTCCTCTGATGAAGGAATGACCTCTGAGAACCTGAAAAATGCCCTTTTAGACGGCAAGCGGGTAGTCGTTACGACACTCCAAAAGTTTGGAGTTATCGTGGAAAATATGAACGCCCTTCCTGGCGAGAAGTTCGGTGTCATTATTGATGAGGCTCATTCATCTCAGACTGGTGAGGGGGCTAGGGCTGTTGAAAAGGTCCTTTCCTATGGCTCTGATAAGAAAAAAGAAGATACAGAGAAAGATCCGGAGGAGCATAACCTCGAAGAACTCATCTTAGAAGTCATTCGTCGTCGATCTACCCACAAAAATATTAGTTATTTTGCTTTTACGGCTACTCCGAAACCCGAAACACTTCAACAATTCGGAGTTAAGCGTCCAGACGGGAGCTTTATAGCTCATACTTCTTACAGTATGCGGCAAGCTATTGAAGAAGGGTTTATTCTGGATGTGCTTAAGAATTATTCGACTTATGACCAGTACTACTCGCTTCTTAAAAAGGTCCAGGACGACCCGACCTTCGATTCCAAGAAAGCAAAGCGGCTTTTAAAGAACTTCGTCAGCAAGCACGTGTCTACGATTGATAAAAAGAACAGAATAATGGTCGATCACTTCCTGTCGGTTGTTGCAGCCAGGTTAGATGGGAAAGCAAAATCCATGATTGTCACCTCATCGCGTCTTCATGCTGTTCGTTACAAGCTCGCTGTGGATAAGTACTTAGGCGCTGTAGGATGTCCATTCAAAGCCTTAGTAGCGTTTACTGGTAAGGTAAAGGACCCGATGGACGGGAAAGAATATACGGAGGCTGGTATGAACGGTTTTCCTGAAAAGGATACGGCGGACCGATTCGAAGGTGATGAATACCGAATTCTCATTGTGGCAAGCAAGTTTCAAGTTGGCTTTGATCAGCCAAAACTTACTGCGATGTATGTAGATAAGAAACTACAAGGCGTGAATGCAGTTCAGACTCTTTCGCGGCTCAATCGCAAGTTCAAAAATATTAAAACCGAAACCTTTGTTTTGGATTTCGAAAACTCGGCACAGGATATTGAAGACGCATTTCAGCCTTTCTATGACCGAATCGCTTTAAACCGAGAGGTAGATCCGAACCTTTTGTATGATATTCAAAATACGCTAGAAAAGTATGCTGTTTTCTCAAAACATAACGTAGAGGAATTCGCTAAAGAGTGGTTCTCCAAGACAAGAGAAATTCAAACTCTTCACGGAAAAACTAATGCAAATGCAGCTGCATGGTTTCGACTCTCTGAAGAGGACAGGGTCGAGTTTAAATCTCAATTAAGAGACTTTATTAAACTATATTCTTTTCTGTCCAGTCTGATTCCGTTTTCCGACATCTACCTAGAAAAGCTTTTTCTTTTTCTTCGCTTCTTGTTGCCAAAATTGATTACAGCTGGTGATTCATTGCCCTTATCAATTCTAAACATGGTGGACATTGAAAAACTGGCTATTCGGCATAAGGAAAAGAAAAACATTGGCCTCAAGCGAGGGGAGGAGGGAGTTGATCCTACGCTTTTCGGAGCGGGGGCTCGTTTGAGTGACGATGATATTCAAGCGCTTTCAAGAATTATCCATGATCTTAACTCTCGTTTTAATACGGCTTTTACTCAAGATGAAATCCCTGTCATTAAGGCCTTAGAGAGAAAAATATCGGAAGATGAAGCTTTACAACAACAACTTCGGAACGGGTCACAACCAGCAGTCCGGGCTACTTTTTATCAAGTTGCCGAAGAGGCCTTTGAGAAGATCATTGATGAAAACTATAAGTTCTACCAAAAGATTAAAGATGACGAGGAGATGTCTAAAGAGTTCTTTGATAAGATCTTTGAATGGTTTTTGACTACTCACAAGGCATCAAAAGCAGTTAAGGGACAGACAAAGAAGAGGAAAAAGTAAGTTGGTTGTTGCGAACCTCATCAAACGGTCGAAGGGCCTTCTTCGGTCGTACCATGACAATATCAAAGATGGCGAGAGCGTGCTCTCTTTTAACAAGGTTACGGGATTTAGTATAAACTTTCCGATTTTTGGGACCTGCAAACCAACTCAAGTGTGTGCAGCAAGGTGCTATTACGCAAAAGGAGGATCTTCTTGGCCAGCAGCACTCAAAAAACAACAAAGGCTGCTCAATTCCATTAAAGAGAACCCGGAACGTGTTGCCAAACAGATTGTCTACGAATGCAGAAAGAAGCAGGTCACCTATCTTCGGTGGAATGGAGGAGGAGATTTATTCCCAGAATCCATTGAAGCCTTACATCATGTCGCTGAGATGGAGCCAAAACTGCCGATATGGGTCGTTACCCGGATACCTGAAATGGCGGCAGAGATTAAAGAATATCCAAATGTTTATGTACATTTCAGCCTGGATAAGGCTTCCCTAAAAAGGCGTGAACAATTTGAATCAATGCCGAAGAAGACAAAAAACTACTTTTTCTCTTATCAATGCGACGCAAAAGAGATGCCGCCTAAAGAGAATCTAGCCGGGGTATCTGTAGTTTTCTTCGATAAGTACGAGCCCCATGGTGATTGGAAATGGATACCAAAAGAAGTCTTGTGCCCGTTAAATACAAGAGAAGATATTACGAACACATGTGAAACGTGCCGGCGATGCTTTAATGGCGCTGCTGTTAAATACTTTAAGCTCTGCTAAAAATACACTCGAATGAATATTTTACATTTTGTGAGCTTTTATAAATATGTTTGTAAGCAGCTACGAGAATTCTTTCTCTTTCTGAGCCTTCTATTTGGAGAAACTTATAATTATGAAAGCTATTGGAGAAGTAGCTTGGAACTATTGCGGCAAACTGATTTAGTTGAGCGAAATCTACCACGTCTTTAAAATACGGAAAGCAGGATGCCCATTGAACCCTTTTGTATTTTCTTGAAAGAAAATTCATTGTCTCACCCTGAAGGCTGAGTCCAACAGTAGGCAAATTTCCAGAAGTTATATCCGAAACGCTTTTTCCGGAAGGTATTGCCCATTGATAATAGAAATCTCTTAATGGTCTAAATATAAAACTTTTCCGTGCAAATAACGACAAATTCTCAAAAGCTGATTTCTTAACTAAATATATATCAGCCGAACCTTCCGTTAAAGCTTTAATTGTATCTTCGGAGTTTCCATTCTTTATAACTGAAGTTACTTTAAATTTCTTAAATAAATCTGAACAAAGAGATGTCACAAATATGTCTGTATAACTCTTTGCACCAAAAAAAACAACTTTATTGAGAATATCCCGCTTAAAAAAATCAATGAGAAACTCTAACCTCGTTAACTCATCAGCGATTAAAAGGCCCTTGGAATTAAGCTGTTGAGGTTTTGCTTTAGTCCGTAGGGAGGTGCCAAGCAGATGCTCAAGTTGTTTAACCGACCGGCTTAAATCTGTCAAAACAACTTGCTTTTTGGAATCCGGAGTAATTGAACTGATAAACTTATTTACGGTGCCATGCTTTTTAATATTTAATAAAAAGTATAATGCATCAAAATCCTTGCCGCGAAGCTGGTAATCCATAATATTAGCATATGAGTCAAAGCAATCGCGTCAAGGTAAAGGTCAATAACAAAAAACCTATGCCGGAAGGACAAAGGCCCCGGGAGTTGGCCTCGCTTGACGAAATACGCTTGAATAACTTAAGGGCTTTTGGTTCGGAAGTCTGCATACCTATTGCACCTGTTAATCTCATCTTTGGAAACAATAATGCAGGGAAATCCTCTATTTTTCACTCTTTGTTATGGATTCGGGAAGTTCTAGAAAAAGGAAATCTTAACGTTCATCGCCCGGAGGTGAGTGGTAACTATATTGACCTTGGCGGGATAAAAAACTTTATTCATAAGAAAAGCAACGGTGAATTATCACAAAAGTTTGGCTTCGCATTTAAAATTACAATTCCAAACACTCAAAAATACGAAATTCTAGAAAAAACCTATGAAGAGGTATTAAGCGATATTAAGGAAACACTTCAGTTTATGAGTACCGTTCGTGGTTTTATGAAGCGTTTTGACTCCAAAAAAGTCACAGAAGTCTTTGAATCAATAAAAAAAATAAATGGTGAAAACCTAAAAAATAGCATAAGCGCTATTCTTGGATCTTATCTTTCTGATAATCTAACTATTACTATAAAAGTATTATTTGAATCTGCCGCTGTAAGTAAAACTAAAGAAGCCTTTGCAGATATTTATAATTTGCCTTTTATAAAAATATATTTTGGGGATAAGCTAGTAATAACAAGCAAGCGGCCAAATAAAAAAAATGAAAGTAATATTATACCGCTTACGGTCTTACCATCTTTCTTATTAGAAAAAACGTGCCTTGAAATTTCAGCGTTTCAAAAATCCATATCTAATATTATTGAAAGTGTACCATATGCTAGATTTCCTAAGAAGCAAGATAGTAAGAAAATTTTACTTACCAACCAATTAAAGAAAAAGATATGCGAACGTCTGGCTAATGAGTTCTGCCTAAGTTCGATCGGTACATCTCAGTTATTTAGAGAAACAAGCGGTCTTAAAGTATTTCCGCGGGCTAATAGGGGGCCAAGCCGTAAACGGACCATAGGTTTTATAAGGCCGGCTCAAGCATTAAAAAAGATAACAAATACTGACCGTTATACAAAAACAGAAATGGTATTTGATGCTCTTAACGAAACTCTTTTTTGGTTATTGGCTCTAATTAGCAGAGAACTAAGAGGAGCAATTTATAACTTTTTCCAAAGAACTCAATACCTTGCTGGTTACCGTATATACTTGGAGCGAGAAATAAATCAACAAACCCTTCGCGATATTCAGCAAAACGACCCCTATGGGACACAAGAAATTAAAAACCTCCTAAGCTCTCAAAAAAACTTTAAAAACCTTAACACGATATTAAAAAAATTTAATTCTCCTTTCTTTGTTTCAAAAAAGGGAAATATTGTTAAGCGAGTAGTATTAATTAACCGAAAAATTAAAAAAGGAGATTGGACATTTAAAGACTTTGGGTTTGGTTGGTCTCAGGTATTTCCATTTTTATTAAAAATACTAAACAAAAGCTTTTCTACCTTGTTTGTAGAACAACCTGAACTTCACTTAAGCTCTACATACCAACAGAAGCTTATGGATTTAATATTGGACAACATGTTTCAAAAAACAGAAAATCTAAATCAACAAGAAATAAGGCCAAACCCAAAATTGTTCTTAGAGTGCCATAGTGATATAATGGTTTATAGGCTGCTTAAAAGACTTAGGACAACAACTGCATGTTTCAAGCACTCAGACTTTTCAATATTATTTGTTAAAGAAGGTATATCCGAGTCATCAATTGAGCGAGTTGCCTTGAATTCCAAAGGTTTTCTTCTTAATAAATGGGCAGACGGTGTGCTTGAACTGGCAGCAAAAGATCTTTTAGACTAAAAATGCTTCCTAGCGCTCTTGGTTATTGTTTTGGATTCTCGCTGTATTCTTTAAACTACCTTAATGAAATAGGGGCATCATTCTTTTCAGATTTCATTGAAGACTTTATTGCGCCATTAAACGGCAATAGGCTAATTGTACTTAACCAAAGGTCCATTGAATCAAATATACCCCAAGAACAATTCCTTATATGGAGAACTCAGTTAGCTCGCCTTGCTACTTACAAAGAAATAAAATACGTCGAAGTAAAACTAAGTAAGGAGCAGGAAAAGGCATGTTTTGAAAATGAAGACAACGAATTAGTAAAAATATTAAAAACAAATATAAGAAGCGGTAAAGAGAACCTCATGCCGTTAATCTATTTATACATTGGAAAAAGTAAGTATGATTCAGAAACGTTTAATCTTTGCTTTTTAAATATTGAAGATCTTAAAAACAAAAAAAAAATAAGTATATTTAATAATAAAAAACCCAAAGAGATATTTACAAACTCTCGATACATTGAACGAAAAAAAATAACACGGAACATGTTCTTGCAGGTCGGGCTATCACCGGGCCAACGAGTTTATTACCACGATCCTCATCTGCTTCACAACAAGCAATTCCAAGTACTAATTAAAAATATCTATAATAACATTTCCCAACAATGTGAGGAGTTTACCTTTTACACCTCAGATATAGATCTCTTTAAGGGCGAAGATTGCGGCATATCTGTTGGAGCCTTCCAAAAAAGAGCTGTCGAAAGAGCTAAACAAAAAATTAATAATGAATTTGGGGATTATTGCAGAAAGAAGCACAAACCAAAAATATTTATCAAAATATGTCAACTTAAAATATCATCGGATGATGGATTCATAATAAAGAACTATGCCTCAGCAACCAAAAAATGGTTTAGAGAAAAAAGATTTGAAATTAAACAGGTACTTTCATCTAATTGCTCGCAAACATTTCTGCATTCCCCCTCTGCTGAGGGGGCTGAATGCTTTATTGGTTTTCCTGACTCCTTACCTAATCACGACGATTACTATTCAAAAAACTTTGTTATTGAAGAAATATGCCTGCATGGAGAAGTGCGCCCCTGTTGCGCAAAATGTAGATAAAAACTGTAAGACTCTTTCACCCCTATAGGTCGTTTAAAAAACAGAAAATGTTACTCATGGCTCCATGGCCAAGGACCCCAAAAAGCAGAACCAAAAGAGCGGCGAGCCCAACAAGGACCTAAATCCCCCCCAAGCTCCTCAGGGGGCATCGAAACTTGCCCCAAAGCCTGTAACTGATCCACAAGCGGCCAACCCAAACCTGGCAGAGAACAGTCCTTTGGGGGTTTATCTCTACCGCAAGGCGATGGCCCTGGAGCTGCGCAAGGAGCGGCAGGTGGACCTGGAGGCGTTGCGGGGTGTGTTGGGTGAGTATTTGGGCTGTTACCTGTTCATCGGATACGACTTGAGCCATGAGCCGGTGGTTTACGTCAATGCGCCCGACCAGATGGCAGCGGACGCCCTTTCAGCCGCACTGAACAAGTTCTTTTACGCCAGTAAGAACCAAATTCCCAAGAACGGGGACGAGGATGCCGGCAGCCCATTCTTCAACCGGTGACCGGGCATGAAAACAGCCGCTTTATCCAAAAACCGTGCCCCTGAGGACCGAATTTGTCCGAGGGGACAGGATATAGAGATGAAGATTAAGATGAAGATGAAGATTAAGTCAGAGATGGGATATCGGATATAGGGGGCTGAGTGAGGATGAAGATGACCCTCCTACGCTCCAAACCCGCATTGCGGTGGAGCTACGGAGGGCTGAAGGGAGGTAAGAGTTGATGAGACCATGCCTTAAATGCGGTAGGGCGTATCGGGCGGCCAGGATGGCGCAATTGCGCCGGATGGCAGCGGCGGTGCGCCGGGCGGGACGGAAGCGCACCCGATAAGGATGAGGATGAGCATTAAGGAGATCGTGAAGGTGACCCTCCTTCGCTCAGTCTCGGCGAGCTCGCTGAGCTTCGGAGGGCTTCACCCGAAGGGTGAAGAAAGGAGATAAGAATGAGTGAAGTGAAAACTGTGATGAAGAAGGCAAAGGTGAGGAAGCCGGACGGGCCGGCGGTGGCGATCCTCTCGGGCAAGGACCGGGTGGAGGACAGCCATGAGGCGATCCTGGGCGCGATCATGGCGGGTCGACAAAATCCCCATGGGTTGGTCCTGGTGTTTCGCGGGGAGGGAGTGCTGAGCGCGTGGCCGGCGTTGGAGTTATCGGACCGCCTGCGGGAGATCAAGGCGGAGGGCAAGCGGGTGGTGACGGTGGCGGAGTGTTGGCTGGGGGCGCCGGACCTGTTGGTATGGCTGGAGGGGACGACGCGGGTCATGACGCCGGCCGGGTATGGGCATGTGAAGGTGCCATCGTACAGCCGGCATCACGTTCCCCAGGGGCGGGGACGCAAGGGTGAGTTCCGCGAATCGTTGCCGGAACTGGAGGAGTATGAGGAGAGTGACGATGCGAAGACGCGGGAGCGGAAGCTCAACGATCCGCGGGGGTACGCCTACGAGCAGATGCTGGAGCGGCTGAATGAGTATCTGCCCGTGAAGGAGTATGAGAACAAGGTGGTGACGCGAGCGGCCCTGGTGGAGATGGGGTTAATCACGGGGGAGGGGTTGGACAAGGCGATGGAAACGCCGGAGCAGGCAAAGGATAAGCCGGCGGGGGGCCATCCGCGGTTTGTTTGGAGGGAGGGGTCATGAACCTGAAGATCCGGATGAGTGAGGTGCAGGGGCTGGAGATCGAAATGGAGGGGGACGTCGAGTGGCAGGGGGAGCTGCTGCGGCAGATGGAGCTGGCACGGGAGCAGGCGCGGCACGAAGCGATGAGAGGAGGACGGGAATGAGTGTGGAGTTACAAACGGTCAGCCGGGAGGATGCGGAGATCTGGCACGGGATGATGACGGAGGAGCTCTTTAACCTGCCGGTGGAGGAGGCGCAGAACATCCTGATCGCGGACGATCCGGTGCAGACGCTGGAGATCCGGGGGGACGGGAAGCGGGTGGGGTTTGTGGCGGTGAATTTCCAGCCGAGGTCGGTGCCGGACGTGTTGTGGGTGTTTGTCCGCAAGGAGGACCGGCGGCGGGGCTGGGCGACGGCGGCGGTGGACTGGCTGGTGGAGCGGCACAGGGCGGCGCACCTGCAGACGGTGCCGCGGGCGTGGGCGGAGGGGATGCAGGAGGCGGGCTGGGAGGTGGAGGGGCTGGAGGGGAACGACGACTTTGTGGATGTGACGGTAAGGAGGGCGGTATGAAGGACGTGGAGGAGACGAAGGCGGAGCTGTTGGAGGTGATCGTCCAATCGCCGGAGGCGAGCCTGCAGCTGGCGTTGGGGATGCTGCGGAGGGGGCGGCCGGTGCCGGAGCGGATTGACGGGGTGTTACGGGGGTTGAAGGGGGCGCCGTGTCCGCCGCGGGCATGGGAGATGGACCGGGACCGGTACCTGACGTATGCGGAGGCGCGGATTTTGTACGGGAAGGGGTGGTCGGCGAAGGACGCGGCCGCGGTGCGGGAGGTGATGAAGCCGCAGGAGGCGAAGCTGGGGGAGCTGCTGGAGCGGGGTCGGGCGATGGAGCCGGGGAGCTGGGTGCGGGAGGGGCGGAGTCATCTGGTCGACGAGGCGGACCGGGAGACGGAGGACCGGTTAATGGGCGCAATGGGGGCGGACGATCCGCAGGCGGGGCTGATGACGGTGCGGGACTGCCTGAGGAAAGGGTGGGAGGTGAACGGGGGACTGGTGGCGGCGCTGATGGAGCCGGGGAGCTGGGTG
>Ga0214923_10004684_pt1 | contig 16346 bp, 23 predicted proteins | sample LL1510_MetaG_FD_177993 | JGI IMG/M metagenome (GOLD analysis project Ga0214923, IMG submission 177993) | Freshwater microbial communities from Lake Lanier, Atlanta, Georgia, United States - LL-1510 | ecosystem: Environmental > Aquatic > Freshwater > Lake | place: USA: Georgia | collected...
TACTCCTTTGACTGCAATGGAACTTCAGAGGATTTATTTTGAAGGAGTTAATGATCCACTAATCAAAAAGTATATGGACATTAACCGTCGCATTCAAGATGGTCTTCTTAAGTATCGTCTTGAGAGAGGCGAGATTAGTCCTGCTCAATACCAAGAGATGCTAGCAAACAGGCCGAACTACATTCATATGAGTAGGAATGTAGTTGGTGGTCCTCAAGGTTCTGGTGACTCTGCTCACCTTAATGTTATTTCTAAACGAAACACTGAAGACCTTTCTGGTATCAGTGCTGGTGAAGCTGTAAACTTTATGCGGGATTATCCTGCTGTTATTGCTTCTACCATTCGTAAAGTTGAAGTTAATGCTGCAAAGAGGAAGTTCATTACTCAGGCTGTGAGAAGTCCTGCACTGAAGAAGGTTATTAAGATCATCCCTGCTGGATCACGTCCTGATGATATGACTGGTGTGCATGATATCATCATTAATGGTGTTCAGCGGTTTGTGAAGATCAGTGATAGAGCATTGGACACGGCTCTGAAATTCTCTCCTGCTACTATTAACTTCACTGGTTATAATGTCTTAACTGCTCCTGCCAAATTTGCTAAGAACTTCATCACTGGTGCAGGTAATCCTGCTTTCGGTATTAAAGCTATGGCTTATGATACTGTCATGGGCATTGCTACTAGACCTAAAGAGATTGATCTTGGCATTCTCAGTGATGTTATCAATGCAATCGGCAATCCCACAATCCTTAAGCCGTTGAAGTATCTTGACTCATATGGAACGGCTTGGCTGTCGGCTCCTGTTGGTGCTATGAGACTTGCTGTTGATGAACTCATCGGCAATGCTGGTCATAGCTTGGCTATTCGTCTTCTGAAAGATAATGACGATCTTGTCAATCTTATTGGAAAGCAGAATGCAAAAACGTTTGCAGATTGGGTGACTCATGTTTATGACAAAACTATCAGTGTTAAAGCTGATATGGACCGAACTGGAGCTTTTTCATCCGGTAATTTTGCTAACACTGGTACTGACACTGTAACCGTTGCTACAGCGGATATGGCTCCTAATTATTTCTATGAAATGGCTAGACAGAATGGAGCAGAGGCACTTCAAAGTGCTACATTGAATGAGTTTAGTAAAGCAGCTAAAGTGAATAATATTGCTTTGACTGGTGCAAGAGCTAATGCTTTAAGCAGAGCATATCTTGGCTTAACTAAACTCATGCATGAAGGTTTTCGTTACCAAGTCTATGCAGGGAATAGGACAAAAGTCGCTAGAGGAAGCATGGAAGAAACTCTTCTTGCTTCTCAGGTTCGTCGCATTTCTGCTGACGTTCTTCAAAGAGGGAATGGAGATTTAGCAAAAGCTATAGATGATAACTTCATCTATGCTAATGCTGCTGTGCAAGGACCTGTTCACCTTGCTAGGCGTTTCATGGATAATCCAGTTGAAACGGCATCTAGTGTTTCCATCACTTTATCAATGATGGCATTTGCTACTTATGCTTATCTCGCTAATAGCGATGAAGGTATGGCTAAGTGGAATGCTATGACTGATGAACAGAAGATGAGAAGTATTCCAACTCCTGCTGGTCTTGTTGCAGTTCCCGGAGAACTTCGAGTTCCTTGGGGATTGACTACTGGCATTCTTGACGAAATGACAGGAGTTAATAAAGGAGAATTTGATCCTGAATGGGCCAAGGGTTTTAATGGCTATCTTGATGGATCAACTGAATTTAGTGATATTGGAGAATACTCGACTAAAGAACGTGTTAAAGCTGGTCTTTGGGGATTAAGTCCAATTACACCCGGATCAAGTCCTGTTGTAAATGCTGTTGCCGCTGGTGCTTTTGGTAAAGACCTTGGCTTTAGTAAATTTGGTGATGGTGGTGTTAAGGATATTACTACTCAACAGATTTCAGGATTAGATGCTGATAAGTCTCTTATTGGAGACGCAGTTAGTGCCAACATAATGAAGGCTATTGGTTCCATCACTGGTTCTGTTGGTACTGATGTAATTCGTTCTGGAATGGATTATCTCAGAACTATGGAACACACTAAAGACCCAGAAAAAGCAGTTGAAGTTTTCAAAGATAGTATGAAAAGTAAAACTGCTCGTAGTGATGATCCATTAATGAATGCACTTTTTCCTGATGCAGTTCGTAAAGAAGCTTATGGTACTGCTGATGTAACTCAGTATTATGCCAAGACTAAAGGCATGACTGCTATTGCTAATGCGTTTAGGAAAGATATAGAGAACCCTTATCAAACCGGATCAGTTGATAGTCAGTCTCTGCCTAGAGATATAGACTTCATTCCTCCTGAATTGGGAGGCACTAAGCTTGCTATTGTTGGAAACCTAACAAAAGACTTACTCTCTAATCTTAGGCCATATGCCACTAAAGAAAGAGAATTGCAAGATCAAGTTGAGAATATCCAAAATGGATATACTATGTCTCAAGCAGAAAAGAATGCTAAGATCAATGATTACAATGACCAGAGACAGGGATTGATTAAGTTACAAAACTCTATAATTAGAGATTATGAGGATATGATTGGTGAGCAGATTGGAGACCCTTCATTTAGTTTCCAATCTGCTAAACCAGATGATCTACTTGATCCCATTCCTTAGACCTTACTCGGTCCATGAGCATTGATAATTTTATCTAATGCTTTACTTTGAGTTAGTGCAGAGGTCGCTCTCCATATAGTTAGAGGGCGACCTTTTCCTACTTGTATGTTCTCAAACTTTTGCACCATTTGTAACTCTAGCATAATCTCTAGAGCATTTTTCATTACGTCTGCGGGTATAAGATTTGATACTGCTTTAGTAAGCTCAGTTTGTTTGACTCCAGATGAACCTGCTGCGAGGAGTTTATCTCTAATCTTGTCCAATCCAAGGACGGTGCGCGAAGATGATCCTGTTCCTGCGAAAATTGAAGCGCCATCCTCTCGTACTTCGGTAATGACTTTAATTGCGTTGATAATGTGAGTGTGTTGAATAACCCAAGTATTATCATTGATGGCCAAAAATGCTGCGAGTCGTAGTATGTGAGCATCCTCTCGCGATTGAAAGGATGATCGAAAAGGATCACTTGAAATGTGACGTGAACGATACCATTTATCGAATGATTTTCGACCGCCATCACTGATTTCAATTTTGGTAATGTTTTGGCATTTAAGTCTAATTCCCTGAAGGTCCACTTCAATTTGTTCTCGTAACTGCTCATTTCCATCCTCCGGCCATGGTTGAAGTCTCTTTGGTTTGTCAGCAACAATGAACATTATTCTTGATGTAAATCCTCCTTCAATGACGTCAGGATTAACGGCCCGCAAGAGCCATGCCGGAGTTGAAGCCGACAAGAAGGACACATATACATTTTGAAGTACCCGTGTACCAGATGCAAGGGTTCCACCCCCACTTCGAATTGCTGGACTGTCGTAGAGGTCCGTGAGCAGAGTTGGCATTCCTTCGTTGTACTTTTCCCTCCCGAGAAATGTGACCAACTCGGATATAGCAATAATGGCTCCACTTGTTTGGAACCGTTTTGATTGGACATGAAGCTGATGTTCGAGTTTTTCTGGAGTAGTTTTGCTCTCGATGAGTTCAAGTTGCTCATTACAGAAGGGTCTCGCAAAATCGACAGCAAATCTAATGGCGGTCGATTTTCTTGTGGTTCCACTTTCCGCAACGAAAAGAGCATAGAGATTAAGATAAACAGGAGCGCGGGGCCGATTAACGCAAATACCGCGACCAGTAATAACGGAAAGGAGGAAGCAACCTGTCCAAAAATCGAATGCATAAGGAGTCTCCTGTATGTCCATATATTGAAGATAGCGCCCAAGGAAACTATCCTCGGGCACCAGTTTGGAATACTTAACTCTTGTTAGTTTCTTGGACATTACGCCTTACGCATCATTGAACAGATTAAGTTTACGGCACTCTCTGCTTGTTGCATTGCTTGCTCAAGTTCAAATTCAATAGAACGTGATGGAGTAGGTACTATTGCCCCATCAGCTTTTAATTTCATTCCAAACTCAAAAGAGTTACCATAAAGTCTGATAGATAACTCACACAGTCTTTCGTTAATCTCTTCTAATCTAAGAGCAACAATGCGAGCTTTTTCAGTCAAACCTATTGCATCTTTTTCGGGCACTTGCATTGCATTGGCATAATTTTCTGGTGCACTAGATCGAAGCCTTGAAGCATGTTCTTGAGCACCACCAAGTTGATAGTCATACATAGACCTTCTCCAACGTACTCCAGCGATGAACACCATGCTCATCTGGAACTGAAGCTTTAAGATCGCAAGGGATGATTAGTTCTCTAGTAACGCCATCATAACCTTTAATGATGATTGGTTCTTCAGCGTGTTTCTTCATTATTCTCCTAACCGTATCTCCGACTTCGAGGTCGTGAATTGCAATAAGCGCGTCATGTATATTGAGTGCAATCCTAGCGCGCTCAGACGGCCAGTCAGGATCACTTTCACAAAGATATATGCAACGAGAAACCTTATCACCAATCGTTGACTGCGGGTAAAAGGCGACGATTGCTTTAAGAGCTTCTTCATCATATCGTTCGAGAAGTATCCAACGGCGCCCATACGAATTGAAGAGCGTTCTGTTCTTTTTAACTTCGTCATATGTATGTTCCCACCATTTCTCAAGTTCAGGATTGGTCTTGTGATAGATACGCCACAACTCTTCTGCATCACTAAGACTAATGCCAATGTTAAGAGTTTCTGCTAGACGATCTGGCATCATACGATAATTGAGGCCATGACGACAGCGTTTAGCAATGTAGCGTTTAGAGAAAGAACCATCTTCGTTCTTGTCAGATTTAGGCGTTTCATCATAAGGAATGTTGAACATTTCAGAAGCAAGTGCGCGGTGAGCATCATACTTACCGTCAATTCGTGCTTGCTCAAACTGCTCCATCCACTTAGGAATTGGTGCTTTCCATCCTACAACTCTGGCTTCTGCTTGTGCCAAGTCAAAGTAACTGAAACCGTATCCGGGCTCTGCGATAAACATTTGATGAGCGCGTTCAGGTTGGTTTTGTAGATTAGTTCCGGACTCCCAAAGAGTAGCTGCCGACGAAAGTCTTCCGGGAGCAGAGGAAACTCCAGTTTGCTTGTATTCACATCTGATCTTGTTATCTTCGTCATGTTGCATTTCCGCATAAGTGCTTAAGAACTTCTGCTCTTTTGCAAGTGCATCTACAGCATCAAGAAGCTTTCTTGCTTCATTAGTTGTTCTAGGATGATTACGCATCCTCTGTCGATTTTTAACATCTGTCGCAACGCCACGACCGACAAGTCTAAGACGATTGAAAAACAGATCAGCCATTTGTTTGGGTGATGCAGGATTAGGCTTAAAGTCCTGATCGCCTGTGGTCAAAGCAACTTGTTCATAGAACTCTGCTTTGAGCCTAGCAACTTCAACTTTAGACATTTCAGCAATACTAGCCTTAAGACTAACATCAGCCTTGACGCCCATATAAGTCATTCTAATCAAGTGAGGTTGAAGCCTCATTACATGATCAAAAAAGAACTCATCTAGTTTCTGATCCTTTAGTTCTTGCAGTTCTTCTTGATAGATAGAGATAAGGATTGCTGCATCTTTACCATTATACTTCCAATACTCATCAATATCCCAATTCTCTCTCCAAGTCTTCCCATCATCTTTATAGAAAGGATGATTAGTGTATTGGGTAGTCAGGAAGCCAAGATTATGAGGAAGAGAGGGATAGAGGGTATGATGAGCAAGCATAGTATCAAAATGGCTAGGGCCAATAATGAGACGATCCTTGTACGCAAGCCATGACGAGTCGAACATGCCATTTTGCATTACTGGTCTTGTATTCGGGTCACTGAAAAATCGTTGCAGTCGAAGACGAATATCGAGTTCATCTGTGATCGAATAATGATTAGCTGATGCAGTGCGGAAATTGATACACATTGCGGTAGTTCGAGAATTTGCAAGACCGATGCACGCTGTTTCATTTCCTGCTGTTTCAATATCAATTCCGCAGGGCACTTGCTCGTCTTGCATTTTGTCAATCCATTGCAAGGCTTCCCTTGGCGAAGGATTGATATGAGTGTCGATAGATAACTCTTTGAATGTGCCATTGAGAACCTTCTTGAACCTATCAACATCATGTTTATACATCACTTCCCATTTGGGTTCTCTCAACACTTGTGAAGGATTGAGGAATGGGATGACTTTGACACGACGAGTTTCGTTTGTAGAAAGAGAAGTGATTTGTGTTTCTAAGACAGAGCCTCGATAGTTGGTAATGCCAGTAAGGCCGGTTATGGCTTCTAAGGCATAATTACCGAGACAGATGATGTACTGAAGATTAGGGAGTTGTTGCAGTTCCCAAGCAAGGATAGTGTTGTAAAGACCTTGCTCAGTCTTGCTTATTTTACTTTTTCCTTTTTCATCAGCTACTAATTGTCTCTTGATTGCGTAACTGATATAAGTGTTGTTCCTTCGAATACTAAGAGGACGTACAAGTTCCCAAAAGAGCTTTCCAGAGTTGCCAGTAAGGGGAAGCTTTGAAACTCGTTCTCGTTCTGATGGATGATCTCCAATGATTGCAATTGTAGAAGAAAACAATCCATCCACGTTGCAATCAATTGACAACTCCATATCTCTAGCACGATGTGCAACTTCTCTTAACATATCTCCTATAGTTGAGATAGTCACTCTCCATCCCCTTCCTTGAGGGCGGCGACCATCTCGTCGGCCCATTTCTGGTTTGAAGCGGCTTTGACCGGATCAGGCTTTAGCGCGTGCAATTCGGCGTAATAGCTGAACTGTGCAGCGGCGCGTTTGACGGCCTCCCTCAGCCGTGCGTTCTCGGCACGAAGTCTATCAATTTTAATTATCATTTTATGTTCCTACTCAAGGCCAAGGAATGGACGTATCATAGCATGAATTACAGTCTGAAGCAATAGACGATCTTCAGAATGATAAGGGTAGAAGTGTTCATGCTTTGCTTCTGCAACATCTTTCTTATCTCCAACATGAATGATTAGAACATCGTCTGGAAAGTTCTTGCAGATTACCCAAGCAGCATAAGTATCATTCATACAACTGAATACAGTCACATCATACATAGATTTTTGAATGTTCCTAACTGCCATCAATCCTAGAAAGTCATCACCGTAAGTTTCTTCCATGAAAGTGAGAACTTTATCAAAAGCAAAGAGAGGGCTCTTTCCTAGGAATGATGGATTAGGTTCTGTCTCTTTATCTTTGTATGCTTCATATCCAAAGCGAAGTCCAAAAAGACCACACACTGCTGTGTAGAATTGAGAGTGAAGGTCCATGCGATGAAAGTTAATCTTGTTAGAGTTTAGATGCGATGTGCACATTGTAGCTGCAAGATTAGTCTTCTTCTCGTCATTACCCATGAAGATGATGATCTTCTTAGTCACGCTTATTCACTCCCATACTAAGACCAACCTGATCTGCAATGATATGAACATGTTCTTTGGCTCGCGTAACTGCTGTATAAAAATTACGACGTGAAAGCATATAAGAGTTGCTCTTGTTCATAATATAAACAAGATATTTATACTCAGAACCTTGGCTCTTATGGGTAGTGATAGCATAAGCAAGATCAAGGTCCTTACGAGGATCAATGATACTCATCTTGCCATAGCGATTGAGCACTTCTTGAGCACAAGGAATGCTCTGTTCTCTATCACCAAAGTCTACAATGATTTCTCCAAGATCATGCTCGATCTCTTTAATGATACCAACTTCACCATTGAACACACTAAGTTCTGTGTTGTTGACTGTGAAAATAACCTTGTCACCAACGAACATTCGCAGATCGGGAGTTGGCTTTGCCTTACCAGAACTCCAAGTGTCCTTGCGTGGAACCATAATGCATTCAGGATTATCCTTTTCATTAAAGAAAAGTCCTTGGATCATTGGATTGAGTTTATCACTACCAACCCAAGACTTCTTTTGAGGAACAATGATCTGGTTTTCAGGAGAGACAAAGCTAATGCCTCGTTCTTCACACTCAAGAAGATAAGCTACCAGTTCATCGACCGGCTTGTCAGTAATCTTTTGACTCCACTGTTCGTTCTTAGTTGGAACACGTCCTTTAAGAAGATTAGTAGCGTTAAGAAGAATACCACTGTCAGAGCCTTGTCTAAACACAGTCTCAAGTACGATCGAAGGAAGTTTATCATTCTTGAGGATTTGAACAAACTGACTAGGCTTGGGAGTTTCATCTCTTGATTTATATTCTTCAATTGGAGAAAGCTGATTGTCATCACCGAACAGGCGCACAACACCGCCAGATGGGACTGCATCAATAAGATTACGATGCAGTTCTTCTGGAACCATTGCGTATTCGTCGCCAATGATTACATCATAAGCAAGAGGATCACTTCTCGTCTTTCTAGGATAACTAATCCCTTCTGGTTTTCCAGTCTTAGGATTAATATCTCCGGGATGGGTGTATTCAAGAAGACGATGGATCGTCATTGCAGGAATGCCAGTAGCTTCGTAAATCCTCTTTGCAGCCTTGCCAGTAGGTGCACACAAGACGACACTGTATCCAGCATCTTTAAGCTGATTGTAAACCATACGAATGATGGTAGTCTTACCAGTACCTGCTGCACCAGTGATAGCTACAAGACGGCTTTCCATTTTGAGACATAGATCAATAGCCGCTTGTTGTAGCGGGTGAAGTTCCATTTTGATTTTCCTTTATAGAAGATTATTCTTCTTCGTTTTCATTATAGTCATCATCGCTGATTGTGTCAATAGTGACACCAGCATCAATGAGTAATTTATCTGCGAAATCGTTACAGATGTTTCGCATGAATGTAGCAAGTGGAACGCCAACAATCATAGCTGCTCTACGCAACTTGGCTCGTTCCATCTTTGTGCCTCGATATGTAATGAGGCATTTATTTGGGCCTGTAGTTGCTAAAATACCTCGCGCCTTTTCATAGACACGAGGTATTTCAATTTCGTATGAAGGCTTAATGCGTCTTAACTCAGCCTCATATTTTGTTTCATTACTCATCGTGATCCGCCATGACAAAGTTACGGCCATTCTTCAGGCGAATTACAATGCCATACTCGTCATCTTGGGTAGGAACAATGAACTTATCCCAATTGATCTTTTGATCTTGAGATTGTTCGTTAGGAAACCAGTTATCAATTCGAGCCATGTAATACATTGTAATTCTCCATAAAGAAAGGGCTGGACACTTCTCCATGCCCAGCCCCAACTTTTGACTTTCTAAGAAAACTTAGGCAGTCGGGGCAGGCTTGGCTTCAACAGGCAGAGTGAGTTCCAGAACCTTAGAGTTCGGATCACCACCACCAGTGAAGAACTTAACCAGAGCGCCAGCATCCTTAACAGCTTCAACCGAAACTTCAAAGGACGGATCACTCAGCTTCAGAACTTCACCATTTTGCTTGACGTTGATAATTGCAAACACCGGCTTAGGAACACGAGGGCCTTGCGGCTTGCGGGTCTTCTTAGCGGTTTCAGTCTTGGTGGCTTCAACCATTTGTCTTCTCCATTTGTCTTTTGATGTGAACTAATCACCCTCTTTATATATCGAAGCCTTGATGGCTTGTCAACATAAAGAGGGCTTTTAGTGAAGTTTTTTAGGCTTCAAGGACCCGCTTGATGTTGGCGCGGGTCTCGCCTTCGTACTCGTCGTTAGTGACCTCAACCATAGCCGACAGACCGATCCAGTCGTTCAGATCGACGTGCTTGGAGTATTTGGCCCCAATGGCGTCACAGAACTTCTTCATGCCGTAGCGAGCCCTAGCGTTCTCGTCCGGGCTTAGGCGGCCATAAGACAGGATGGTCCCGTCCAGATCGCCCTCGGTGTAGTCCGCCGGGTAGTCGTCCGGGCTAACCACAAAAGTAACATTGATGTATTTGTTTCCCTTTTGAGAAGTCTTAATCTCTGCACTACGAACTTGAGCCGGATAGGTAGAAGCAGGAAGCGGAACCGGGGCTTCAGCTTTAGACAGGTCTTCCGAATACTCAATAATGGACATTTGTTTATTTCCTATAGGATTTGCAGTTACCTTAGTTTCAACTGGCGGATTGGTAACTGCTTGTTGTTCCACCAGTTGTTCGGGAGAAGAGTTAGCTTGGGACTTTGATTTTCTTGCCATTGCCATCTCTCCAGTTCTTATACCATGTTGCTATTTCAAAGTCAACATTGGGATTGTCAATGTCATAGTTCCAGATAAAGTCTGAACCACTAGACAAATCGAACATGCGTGACTTCATAGGCTTGTAGTATTGAAATGGGCGAATTGCAATCTTACGACCCTTTGCACCCATATCTTTCATATACCAAACTTCACCAAGTTTCTGCGTTGTCAGTTGTGGAAGTTGTCCACCTAACATCATTGTCACTGAAGTTACAGCACCATCGTCATTAGTAGTTGGTGCAGCTTCATGACTGATGAAGATGACATTCTTGTTATACTTACCAGTGATGTTCATAATGTCAACGAACATACGCAAGATAAGTGCATTGCGACCACCGTAAGCACCGGGCGACACTCGTTCGATAAGAGCACCTTTGTGGATGCCACTAGCTACAGAGTGTTCAAGTGCCATTTGTGAAAGACGAGTTACGCTATCCACAACAACAGTGTCAATACCAAGAGTGTCATCACTCAGAAGCTTAGAAAGCTTGAGGCCATCATCCATCTTGAACTTATCAATGATGTTGTTACGTTCATGTGAAAGGTTCAAGACGAGGATTTCATTCTTGAGAGCCGTTGATAACTTAGGATGGCTCTGTTCAAGCTGATCTCGGAGGCCGACGACAGAAGCCAAGCCTTCATCATCGAAGAGTATCCAAAGTTTCTTACCGGGTGCTGTTGCTGCGAGTGTTGTTTTGCCACAACCTGCATCTCCCCAAATGAGCATTGCTAGACGTGTTGGCGCATCAGTAGCACTTGTTACTTTGTAATTGCCAAGTTCTATTTCCATTAATGTTCTACCCTCTTTGTGGAAACTTCTCTCAGCTTGTTGTTAAAACAATCTAGAGCAAGATAGACTTCTGTTCCAGTCATGCCATCAAGCTTTTGGCAGACTTGAGAAAACGTAACAAGAAGACAGTTTGCAAGAAGACTGACACGCATACTTGCCCCTTCAACTTCTTCATCGTTCTTGAGAATTTCAAGATGATCGAACAAAAGAGTTGTCATTTCTGTTGCAGCAACAAATACTGCTTCAGGAATAATGCCATGTTCTATTGGTTCAGGAATTTCATTAGTTTCCATTAATCTGCTCCTTGTGTTTCGTGGAGTGGCGACCACTCTTCTGTTACCATTTCTTCTAAGATTACTTCTTGTTCTTCTTTATCCGCTACACAGAAAGTAATGAAAGAACAAGGACGAAAGTAACGATTACAGCTGTGAGTGTATCTAGGTGCTGAAGTGGGGTCGTCCTTGAATGTTTCGTAATACGATACACTATGAAGGAACCACTCAAACCAACGCTCAAAACTTTCACTACTTCGATTAACATACTCAACGCAATGGCCCCCAAGATCATAAGACTTAGGAAGAGGAACTTGAACCCCATAGACAATAGCTTTTGTAATTGGTTCACCAGTGAAGACTGATCCTGCTAATGCATAACCAGTGATCTGTGAACTCATCTCAAAAGATTGTCGCCAAGCGTCATCGAGACGTGATGCAGTTTTGTTTTCACTAACTACAAGTTTACCGTCTCTAGTATGTAGTCCGTCAAGCTTTCCTGTGAAGCGGTATTCTTTAGTATACTCAACCTCATCTGTAAAGTGCTGTAGATGATAAGTGATGACAACATCGAATGCAATTTCGATACCAACATCACTTTGAGGATTATCAATATCCCTGATCCAAATGGGATTACGTCTGAAGTCCCATTTGTCAATGTACATGATTGCACATTCTTCAAGATTACTCATTGTGCGGCGACGATCACTAGGATCATCATAGAAGCCACTATTGAACAAGGCTTGAAGACAGAAGAGCATACAATTAGATCGTTCATCCTCTTCTGGATTAAGTTGTGCAAGCATGTCTTCGTAACGATCTTTACCGAAGAGGCGAACACCGTGGAAGTTTACAAGTGGATGAGGCATCCCTGTAAGTTGTTCAAAGTCTTTGGGAAGATCGTAATGCCAAAGTTGCCAAAGCCTAACAGCAGCAAAGACTTCATGCATTGCACTACCAGCTTCAAGAGCCATTGCTCGACCACTACCCGCAAATGTCTTGTGCATTTGATAACGCAAGACACCCCAAGTAGGACAAGTGTTGACTGCTTGAAGTTTGGTATTGTCGTAAGTGTCTAGATGTTTGTCATCTTCTGTTGCAAGTCGAAGAGAAACGCTGATGATCTTTGTGTCGTTGTCAATCATTCATAAACGTGGAAAGATGCCCATCGCCGGGCTCTCCTGATTGAGGTTGTTCCAGAACTTCACGTTCCTTATCAAGATCGCGATTGTTTGCGTTATCTTCAGTGAACTTGTCAGGAAAACGTGCACGAAGCTTTGCGATGTTCTTCTCTTGAATTTCTTCAAAAGTAACACCAAGAGCCTTAGCCATGATAGCCAAGTACCACATGATGTCGCCCATCTCTTCAATGAAGTTGGTACGATCAAAGCCATCCTTCATTGTGATCGAGTTGACCACAGCCTCAGTAAGTTCGCTTGCTTCACTGACAATTCCGAGAAGTCCGTGAAGGAAGTTCTTGTCAAGAGGAAAATCAATGTCCATTGGGTCGTAGTCGTGGGATACAACATCAGTACGGCCATAGAAGATTGCTTTCTTGAAGTTATCTGCATCACTGCCTATGATTTGCATGTTCTCAAAGAACGCTACAAGTTGCTTTGGATGCACAGGACCCGGCCAATAGAATTGATCGCTGCAAGTGCGGTTAGCTTGTTCGATATAGTCTTTCATTGGGTGATTTCCTTTCCCCAGTTGTAACCATCAGCAGGAAATGAGTCTGTTGTGCCAAATTCAAAAACATTAACTTTATCTTTTGTATCAATTTCTACAAGCACAATAATCCATTCATAATCGCCAATGCTGACTCGTTGTGCCCAATAGTATCCATCTTTAGTTGGAATGTTATTCTCACTCATTGCACTGGTCCCTTCTCTTCTTTTGTGCCCTTCATATCTTCATAAGCACGTTTCATGTTTTCAGCAACAAGTGTGAAGTCACCAATGATGCTTGCCATTTGTGACAATGCACCAGCCATTGCTGTAAGTTGTTTATCATTCTGAAAGCCTTGTTCAGCAAGACGTTCAAGAATGTGAATGACTTTTGGATCAACGCCAGAACCTTGGAGTTCAAAGCGAACATCACGAGCCTTAATGAAGCCATCAACTTTCTCGATGACTGACGGGTCGGTGATGATGTTAGGTTTCTTTACTGTCATTAGTCAAAGTCTCCTAGCACAAGCCTCATTGCTTGAATGTCAACAGAGATACGCTCAAGCTTCTCAAGGTCTTGATTGATCTTAGCACTAAGCACTTCAAACTTCTTGAGAGACTTCTCAATAGTCAGTGCTTGTTTCTCATTAGCCTTGTCTTCTTTGGCTTTCTTTCCAGCTTCGTAAATCTTCTGGAGAGCAAGACGGCGTTCTTGTAGTGACTGAACGAAGGTTACTCGATCTTCATTGCTCAGTTCACTAAGCCAAGTGCGCTTGATAGGAGTGTCTGCAATCTGCATCACTTATCCTTCGCATATTGATCTATATGCTTTTGTGCTTCATTGCGAGCCTTAGTCATTGAAGAAGCAACACCACCAAACTTAGTCACATGAACATGTGTGACTTCCCAATGCCAGTCTTTAGAACCGGGAATGAAAGTCAACACATATTCATGCTTCTTGTGGTATCCCTTCACAGTCTTCGGTTTGACTTGCATGGATACAACTTCACCCATGTTAGGTGCTCACAATGTAAGTGATCGCAGGCTTATTAGTCTTAGTGGCAGCTTCGATGATCTTAGAGGCTTTCTCTCCGCCAACTTCTTTAATGAGTTCACTTTGAAGTTTAGTCTTATCAAGTGCCTTTACCGCAGTAGCAACACGAGCAACAATGAACAAACCACTGCTGTCGAACACGTTGTAACTGTTACCCTCTTTTTGTTCTTCCTTATCACCAAGAACACCAGCTTCTAGTGCAGCAGCTTTTGCAAGTTCTTTACGTTTTGCTGCAACAGAAGCGAGAGCATCAGCGATGAAATATTCATATGCAATGGAAAAACGATTGTCTTCACTTTCTGGTGGGGCTGTGCCATTAGATACTCCAAGTTTATTGAAGTTCTTAATTGCAAGTGCCTTCTTATCAACGAGGCTCATTAGCAGTTCCTTTCTTTCTCTTGTTGATTGAAGCTACACTATATCACTTCTTCTTCTCTAAGTCAAGTTCTCTCAACTTAGGAGCAAGATAGTCATTACAAAATTCATTGAACAAATCATCAACCATAAGACCATGCTCTGTGAAAGCATATCTAATCATTGCTTCTTGTTCAGGAGTCTTGAACTTGATTACTATTCCGTTGGAGTTCCTTGAACCGCTCATCTCTCATTCCTTTTAGTCGCTCAATTACAACAGAGAAGTTTTTTGTGCTATCGTTTATTTTAATGAGCAAAGACATATCATCTGGACCACCAAACTCATTTAAACCAGTCCATTTTCTAAATGTTTTTAGTGGAATAGCATTAGCTTGTGGTTGTTCTTTAAAATTAAATGTATGAGCAGTAATACCATTGCCAATCATTTTATTTGGAACTTTTTTGAGTTCTGCTAAAACTCCTAAACAGCAATAACAAATCTGATCACCATTAAGCTTCTTAAGTGTGTAAGTTCCTTTAGCATACTTGCCACTTTCGAGGGCTGCAATCCACGCGTCCAAAGTGTCAAGTTGTTCTTGTGTGATGATCTCTGCCACATCATTCTCCAAAGTTGGTAGGGACAGCGAGACTCGAACTCGCACGAGATACCTCAACAGATTTTAAGTCTGTCGTGTCTACCAATTCCACCATGTCCCCAAGAGAAGGATCAGAGTGTGTATGCTCTCTAAGTCACCTTTCGAGCAACCCAACTCCGTAGTGATGGGCCGTCCACAACATACACACTCTGAACTTATAACTACTGAAGGTCCATGTTAGCTTTACGACTAAACAATAAGACTTCTTGAGTAGTAATTTTCTTAATCTCAATGAGTGCATTAGGAAACTCACTCATGAGACGTGATACCAAAGTCATTGCAGCATGATGTTCGCTTGTTCGGTAATAAACCTTTGAGTCTTTATAGACCCAATAGACTCTGGTTTCCAAAGTCACTTCAGGCATGGTGAAGTTTTGTTCTGTCTTTTTACTCATTACCTCACCGTAAGAAGCTTAGGCTCATCAGCCTTGTTTTCCCAATAGCGATCAATCGCAACTGACACGGCTCGATCAAGAGTAGGTGCTTTGTGTGTGCCTCGATTATCCCAATTACCTACATCAGCTTCAGCACTGATCTTAACTTCCTTTGAGTTGAGAGAGCCACTAGCCCTAATACGAACATCAAACTCTCCACCAACATTGCGATCTTGAGCATTGAAAAGTTGTTGAAGAAAGTAAAGATGGATAGCGTTATTGATTGTTTCATTCACAGAAAACAAGTCAAGTTCGAGTGCATTAAACAATCCACCATTTGCTGCCTGACAGGTGTATTCATAACGCGAAACAATGTTGCATTCTTCGTCTTCAAAGATCGTTGTGCAATTGATTACACGAAAGAAGTCTCGTTCACTAAGACAAAAGATCAGATCATTGAAATGGAACTTTTGAATAGGACGAGGAAGGTTTGCTGAATTATCAGCAATGAACTCTTCAAAGTCTTCGTCAATGTCATTGCTGCCATCAATGAAAACATCATCAGTCAATTCTTCATTAGGATCGACTGCTTCGACAGACACGCCATTTTCATTAATCATTTTACGTTTCCTTTGTTTGCCATTATTGGCTGTTGATTGAAGACACACTATAGCACATGCTAAAGCTTAAGTCAAATCAAAAGAGCCCTAGCATGGAGCATCGCTCAACACACTAGGGCCAAGGTGAGGATCGTCAAAGGAACAAAACCGATCCAAAGACAATCTACACAATGGCTAGTATGTTGGCAAGAGATAGACGCAAGATGTTGTGTCTATACGTCTGGTTCATCTTCTACATGAGCGTAGTTTTTACCTGTGTTGATTTCACTAATCGTAGTTTTAGCTAGACCAGTGAAATCTGCAATTTGTTGATGGGTCATTGTGCCACTAGCCAAGAGTTT
>Ga0214923_10004685_pt1 | contig 16346 bp, 17 predicted proteins | sample LL1510_MetaG_FD_177993 | JGI IMG/M metagenome (GOLD analysis project Ga0214923, IMG submission 177993) | Freshwater microbial communities from Lake Lanier, Atlanta, Georgia, United States - LL-1510 | ecosystem: Environmental > Aquatic > Freshwater > Lake | place: USA: Georgia | collected...
CCGGGCACAGCGAAGCGCAACCGCAGACCCGACAGCAATCGCAATTCGGTCGGGGGCGAGCAGACCAACGCAGCTCATCGGTATGCACCGCCGAGCTGGATCGCCGATCGAGCCCGCGCCAGTTGGGCCAGCTGAGCGGGCAGCTTGCCAGACGACACCTCCACTCGGACCTCTCTGTGGCGCGAGGTCACTGCAACAGATATCAGGCCAATTCCACCAGCAGCTTGACGAGCCGCAGCAGCTGAGTCGCGTCCCTGCAGCTCGGCGATCGCTGCAGCTTCAGCAGCTCCATCCGCCACAGATTCCGCAACGAGCGCCCCTCCTATTCCGACCAAGGACAACATTGCTCCAACTGCAAATGGCACCAGCCAGAGAGTCTCGACCAAAGCCTGACCGCGATCGTCGCTCATTGCGCCTGCTCAATAAATCCAGCCGACGACGACACGCTGCCCACCTCGAACCCGCCGATCGCAGCGGGCACCCTGAGCCAAACCCGGACTCGCCCGGCGTCGAGCGGCTTGAGCCGCACTCCGACCACCAGATCGCTTGGCAGCCCTGCGACTGCTGCCGCTCTCGGGTCTGTGCCGACAGCAAGGGCTCGCGCACCAGAGCGAGCCGCCGTGGCTGCAAAGCTCGCTGACCTCGCAGCGAGCGCCGCCTGCCAGATGCACGCTGCCACAAGCAGCAACAAGGGAACAGCTGCCAAGAGCTCAATGGTTGCCTGCCCGCTGGTGCCGAGTCGGAGTCTCACCAAGCAGACTCTGAACAGCTTTCATCAACGCTTCAACGCAGTGCGGCAACAACATTGAGCTCCAGCTGCGCACAAATCGCGCAACCTCAGAGCTCGCGCCAAAGCCTCCACGAGGTAACTCCACCGGCAATAACAAATCCGACCATCACGATCCAAATAACTGAGCCCACGACTGTGCCCCAAAGCACCTGCCGGCCTACCATTGCCATTGCGAGCAAGCCGCCTGTGCCATAGAGCGTTGCCCTACCCCGCCATTCAAGCCGCTCCAGCTCGAAGCTGTGCTCACGCCCAAACCTCCACGCTGTGAATGCAACTGCGGCAAGCATCGCTGCTCCGAGCAACTCAATAACCATCGAAGCGAAAGCACTGCCACCTGGAAGCGCCCAAACCGCAGCGGCAGCCAGCAGGACGACCCCGACGCGGAACCAAACTGTGGTGTAGATCGAGTCAGACAGAAACGTCAGAACTACTTCGAGACCGGCTTGGCCTTGGTCTTCGATTTCGGCTTTATCGTGCGAATAGGTTCAGCAACTGGAATCTCGGGAGAGAAGCGATAGCCGACACCGAAGTGGGTATGGATGTACTCCCAGCCTGGCGAAAGCTTCTCGATCTTCTGCCTGAGCTTGCGCACGAAGACGTCGACCGAGCGGTCGCCGTGAGCCATCTGGAATCCCCAGACGCGCTGGTAAATCTCTTCACGCTCAATAACCGTGTCGCGATTCTCAGCGAGCAGTTGCAGAAGCTCAAACTCTCGCCTTGTGAGGTCGATGCTGCGGCCTTCGCAGAATGCCTGGTACTGATCGGGGCGGATCACAAGCTCTCCTACGCTGATCGGCTCGCGAGCAAGTCCTGCTACCGGACGGCGGCGACGCATGACCGACTCGATGCGAGCAATCAGCTCCTCTGGGTGGCACGGCTTCGTGAGCCAGTCGTCGGCGCCGGCTCGAAGACCGCGAACACGCTGACCGACGGAGCTTGGGCCAGTCGTGATGATGATCGCCAACTCGGGAAGGTTGCCTCGGAGGTACTCGATCGTCTCGGCCCACTGAGGCCCAGCGAGAGTTGGGTCGATAACAAGCGCGTGAAGGCGCATCGCGACGAGCGCGTCGACAGATGGGACCTGAGTCAGGTCGCGCTGATCCCAACCAAGGGATTCTCCGCGCTTGCGCAGCACAGTTGCGAAACCAGAATCGCGGTCAACTACTGCGATGCGCAGGGTTCCGGTCGGGGCCTGAGGGAGAAAATCCGAATGTGAACTAGGTGCTGATTCGGTGATCGACATTTCACGGAAGCTTAACCGCAATGCCGGAGGAATGTAACCGTCAAACACAGCCGGTTAACAGCTCATTAACACGCTATTTCCGGGGTTTTCCCCGAAGTTCCGCTCAGCGAACGCCGATCAGGCGTGTCGCGCCCTCAAAGTGAGGGTCTCGAGCGCATGAGCCACGTCCTCGCAGGCGTCAATCGCCCGCTCCAACGAGGCATAGACGTCCTTCCAGCGAATCACGACCATCGGGTCAATGCCGCCAGCGAAAAGGGCCGCGACACCTTCGCGGCTAACCCTGTCACCCTCGTTCTCAAGCCGGTGCAGCTCGACGATCCGCGAGGTCAGGTCGTTGCCGCGACGCAGGTCGCGAAGCACTCCCTCAACCTCCTCCGCAGCCTCAGCGAGAATCCTGCCAAGAACAGTTGCCTGCTCCATTGGAGCCTCGATCCGATACCGAACGATTGCATCAGCTGCGTCTTCAGCGTGATCGACGATGTCGTCAACCCTCGATGCGAGGTTGTGGATCTCGCCAACGTCTGGATAAGGACGCTTTGCAGTGTCGAGCCGCCGCAAGATCGCGTGGGTGATGCGGTCACCCTTCTGCTCGGCCTCAAGAATCTCCCCTGCAAGATGCGACCCGTCAGGAATCGTCGTAAGCAGGGCTTCGAGCAGACGCCCGGTCTTTGCTGCGTTCTTGCCGGCACGCTCGAACAGGTCGAGCAAGTCTGTGTCTTTGATTCCGCGTTTCGCCATTGTGTGAGTCCCTACGTTCAGGGTATCCGAGGCACGTCGCGGTCTGCCTGCGATGCATCAGCAAACTCACGGAACACGCCGGTCACTACGAAGGCGATCTGCTCGCCGATGTCTACGGCGTTATCGCCGACACGCTCAAGGCAGCGGGCGACAAGAGTCATCGTCATCGCCCATTCGCGCATCGCCACATCGCCACCAGCCTCAAGCGAGCGCCTAAAAATGCGCCGGTTGAGTTGATTGACCTTGGCGTCGCGCTCGGCCAAGTCGGCTGCCATCGCGGCATCGCGAGTTTCAAACGCCTTCATTGACTGCCGCACCACTTCGCGCACCGCAAGGCCCATCTCTTCAATCATGCTGAGCACTTCAGGGTCGGTCGGGGGAGCGTCGCCAGAGACCGGGATCAACTTCGAAATGTTGACGCACTGGTCGCCCATTCGTTCCATGTTCCTGATCACGTGGAGCAGGGCAGCCAACAGCCTGAGGTCACTCGCAACAGGAGTCTGGCGGGCGAGCAGCGACAGCACACCTTGATGAATCTGCATGTACATGCCGTCGATGCGGTCATCGTCGGCCACAACTAGTTCTGCAAGCTCAAGATCCTGGTGGGCAAGTGCCTCGAGCGCTCGATCGAGCGCCCCGATCACCAGTTCGAGCCCCTCAAGCGTGTAGCGCTCGAGCCGAGCGACCTCTTCCTGATACTGAAGTCGAGACGACGCTGGCGCTTCTTCGGGCTTATCCATCAGATAAACCTACCTGTCCGAACCTTCACCGGAACTGAATGGGCGTTCAGGGTGTACCTTTGTAAATGGAATTTAACGGCCGTTCTCGGCCAACCTACAACCATCGAGGAGAGACGATGAAACACAAGATCGCACTGGCAGCGTTTGCTGCAGCTCTTGCAGCTGCACCAGCAGCTCAGGCAGCCACGAAGGTCGCAGAGACCTATACGACGGTCACCCGTGCAAACGGCACCGACCCGAGCGACTGCAACAACCTTCGTGTACTGAAGATGGGCCCCAGCAGCGCGAAGAACGTCGTCGTTCTGATTCCCGGATTCCTAGGCGGCTCTGGAGACTTCCGCGTGATCGGGCGTCGTCTTGTGCCGGCGCTTAAGAACAAGGCTCAGGTTTGGGGCATCGATCGACGCAGCCAGTGTCTTGAGGACGTCTCAGGATTCAGCGCCACGAAGATGAAGGACATCCTCGGGTACTACTACTTCAATCAAACCCTTAACGGCAAGAAGTTCACACCTGCAGCTATCGGTGACCCGGGTGTCGAAGCGGCACGCAACTGGGGTCTCAAGACAACGCTTGAAGACATCCGAGCAGTCGTGCTGGCAGCCAAGACCGGCGGCCGCAAGGTCGTGCTCGGTGGCCACTCACTCGGCGGCTCGCTGACAAGCGAATACGCCACGTGGGACTTCAACGGCTCCGCCGGATACAAGGATCTCGCAGGCATGGTCCTTGTTGATGGCGCCGCCCGCGGCACCTTCGGAGCTCAGCCTGATCAGGCGGCTATCAACGCTTCGATCTCTGCGCTCTCAACTGGCAATCCATTCTCGCAGATCCTGCCCGGCGCTCCGAGCTACCTCACTGGCGTGCTTCCAGAGATGTCGGCGATGTACGCAATCAGGGAGCCGAAGAACAACGGTGCTCTTCAGGGCCTGCTCAACGCAGTCGGATTCGGCGACTTCACGCGCCCGGTAGTTAACGGTCAGGGCAAGCTGACGAACGAAGGTGGCCTCGGCTACGCGTTCGACCGCGACACCTCACCAGAGTCGTTCCAGTTGTTCCACATGAACATGGGCTCAGTGAAGGAGTCGACAGTGCCCGGTGGCGCAGGCGGTTGGACAGATGGTGGACTCACCGACCTCGCCGATCTCAAGCAGCTGTTCGGCGTTGAGCCCGGCAACTTCGTTGAGTGGTACTTCCCCAAGCGCCTCTCAATCGAGGTCGGAGCTGCAACGAACCTCAGCCAGAACAGCGTCACCGACTCCCTTGGTCTTCGCCCATGGCACTTGGCCGACGTGAATGTGCCGCTCTACGCGTTCGAGACTGGCCTGACCTGCAGCGCCCGCCCGACAATTAAGCGTGGCGACGCTTCGACTGTGGCAGCGATGATGACGTGGATCAACGCCAATAAGTCGACTGAGTGTGGCGTACTTACCGGAGCAAGGTCGCTCAAGAATGGTTCGAAGATCACTAACGCGACATTCGTCGCAGATCACAACCAAGAGCACCTCGACCCACTGGTCGCCCGCGCTAAGGACAACAAGTTCCAGAGCACGCTCACCACGTTCCTGAAGTCAACGTTCAGCATCAAGTAGACGAATTCGCGAAGTTGGCTCGACGGCGGCACCCCGCCGTCGAGCCGTTCGCTAGAGTTCTGAATCGATGAAGCGAACAATCACACGCACACTCGCCGCAACGGCAACGACTTTGCTCTCAGCTGCACTGATGGCGCCAGTTGCATTGGCAAACATCACCGGCGGAGAAGGCACGTATGGCCCGGCCGACGATAAGATCGTCACCAAGTTCGGTCTCGGGATTGTCTTCCTGTTTCCTCTGCTGCTTGTGATTCTGAGCATCTTCCAGCACCGCAAGGAAGAGCGTGAGCACGCTCATCTCGAGGCACAGGCCAACCGCGCCGACCTCGCCGAGTGGAACGGCGGCTGGTAGCCGCCCCACCCAGCCCTGCCAGCTGAACTAGTCACCTATGAGAGCCGCGGCAAGTGCGCCGTGGTCACCATCTGCCGCCAAGAGCGCCGAAACGCAGTTGATGGACCAACTGCTGATGCACTCGAAGCTGCCTACGAACGTTGGCTCGCTGACGACGACGCCAAGGTGATGATCCTGGCCGGCCAAGGCACCGACGCCTTCTGCGCTGGTGCCGACCTGAAAGACATTCCGAGCCTTAGCCATCGCGTCGGCTCCGATGGAGGGCCGCTCGGATTCACCCGGCGAATCGCGCCTAAGCCGGTGATCGCTGCCGTCGAAGGCTGGTGCGTTGCTGGTGGCCTTGAGCTCGCGCTCTGGTGCGACCTGCGAGTTGTGAGCGAGTCGGCGAAGTTCGGCTGCACCGAACGCCGCTTCGGTGTTCCGCTGATCGACGGCGGCACGCAACGACTCCCGCGCGTCGTCGGCCTCGGCCGAGCAATGGACCTGATCCTCACCGGCCGTGTGATCGACGCAGACGAGGCGGAGCGCATCGGGCTTGCCAACAGAGTGGTTCCAAATGGCACTGCGCTTGAACAGGCCGTGGCACTGGGCGAGGAGATCGCCTCCTTCCCCTGGCCGACACTTCTGGCCGACAGAGAATCAGCGCTCGACGCTCAAGGATTGCCTCTCGCCCAAGGAATCGCCCGTGAGGCACAACGCGGCCTTTCGACGGTGCAGGTCGGAGCCGCTGGAGCCGAACGGTTCGCTGCCGGCGAGGGCCGCCACGCCGAAGGCGTTGACGGCCCGACGCTGCCCTAAATCACGAAATGGTTCGTGGCGCTAGCATCCGGGCAGGCTTTGTGATCTAGGTCACACTGCAAACAACCTGAGCGGGAGGCATCGATGAGCAACTACTTCGTAACCGGAGCAACTGGATTCATCGGTCGCAGGCTGCTTGAGCGGCTGCTTGAGCGCGAAGGCACTATCTACGCACTTGTTCGACCTCAATCACTCGAACGACTCACCGACTTGATCACAGAGCACGAGGCTCAGGGTCGAGTCATCCCCGTCGAAGGCGACCTCTCTCAGCCGCTCCTCGGCCTGCCGGCCTCAGACGTCGAGCGCCTGAAGACTGAGGTGACCGAGTTCTTCCACCTCGCAGCGATCTACGACATGACTGCCGACGAGGAGCGCAACCGCATCGCAAACGTCGACGGCACTCGCCACGCAGTTGCCCTGGCCAACGCTCTCGAAGCTCGGATGCACCACGTGTCGTCGATTGCAGTCGCAGGCGAGTACCGGGGCAACTTCCGTGAAGACATGTTCGACGAAGGCCAGCCGCTCAAGCACCCCTACCACCGCACCAAGTTCGAAGCCGAACGCCTCGTGCGCAACGACTCAACCGTGCCGTGGCGCGTATACCGCCCGGCGATTGTCGTCGGCGACTCGCGCACCGGGCAGATGGACAAGATCGATGGCCCCTACTACTTCTTCAAGGCAATCCAGAAGGCGCGCGGCGCTCTGCCAGCTTGGTTCCCGCTGATCGGCCCCGAGCTCGGCGATACAAATGTCGTGCCGGTTGACTGGGTCGCAGCTGCGATCGATTCGATGGCCCACACCGACGGCCTTGATGGCCAAGCCTTCCACTTGGCAAATCCGAAGCCACAGACCTCAGGCGATGTGCTCAACACCTTCGCCAAGGCAGCCCACGCCCCGCAGATGGCGATGCGCGTCGACAGCGACCTGCTCAGCGCGCTGCCAAAGGGTGCGTTTGGAATGGCGATGCAACTGCCAGCAGCCAAGGGAGTGCGCAGGGCGATTTTGGCCGACTTGGGGATCCCAGACGAGGTGATCGGCTACGTCGGCCTGACAGCACAGTTTGATACTCGCGATACCGACAAGCTGATGGCCGATGCCGGCATCGAGCTGCCCGAGCTCGACACATACGCATGGAAGCTCTGGGACTGGTGGGAGCGAAAGCTCGACCCAGACCTCTTCAAGGACCGCTCTTTTGAGGGTGCTGTTGCCGGCAAGACGGTCTTGATCACTGGCGCATCGAGTGGTATCGGTCGAGCAGCAGCACTGAAGGTCGCAGAGGCAGGCGGCGTGCCGCTGCTAGTGGCGCGCACACTCGAGAAGCTTGAAGAGCTGAAATCCGAGATCGAGGCCGCAGGCGGCAATGCTTACGTCTACACAGCCGACCTGACCGACATGGAGTCAATCGACGACCTTGTTCGCAGAGTGCTCGCCGACCACCCCACCGTCGACGTGCTCGTAAACAACGCTGGCCGCTCAATCCGTAGGTCAATCGCACTCAGCTACGACCGCTTCCACGACTTTGAGCGAACCATTCAGCTCAACTACTTGGGAACCGTGAAGCTCATCATGGGCCTGCTGCCAGGCATGCGCGAGCGCAAGCGCGGCCACATCGTCAACGTCAGCTCGATCGGAGTGCAAACCGGGCCGCCGCGATTCAGCGCTTACGTGGCTTCGAAATCAGCACTCGATGCCTTCACGCGCATCGCCGGTTCAGAGACCATCGGCGATCAGGTCACGTTCACGACCATCCATATGCCGCTGGTAAGGACCCCAATGATCGCGCCGACGAAGATCTACGACTCGTTCCCGACGATCAGCCCCGAAGAGGCAGCAGACCTGATCTGCGAGGCAATCCGCAGCAAGCCGAAGAACATCAACACTCGCCTTGGCACGTTTGGCGAAGTCGCCTACGCACTAGCGCCGAAGGCTGTCGACCAGCTTATGTTCGCCGCCTACAAGGTGTTCCCCGACTCGGCAGCGTCGAAGGGCGAGAACGACCCAGGTGAGAAGGCATCGACTGAACAGATCGCGATCGCCCACCTGATGCGCGGAGTGCACTGGTAGCTGGTCGCACGACGGACTCGGCGCTGAGTTCAGGGCACGCCGCGGTCATCGAGCTATCAACGCTGAACTCACTGCACGTGACGGCGCCAGCCGGCAGCGCGACGCTGAGTTCAGCAGCGTCCACTGTTAGGGTCGGCACTCGTGGATCCGGCCTTTCTGCATAAAGCTCTTGAGCTCGCCCCCGACGCTCACGGTCGGCTGCGTGGAGTGATCCCGACCGGTTGGAAGGTCGTCGTTGGAGTGCACGGCGGAGTTCAGGCAGCTCTGCTCACAAAGGCTGCTGGCATGGCAGCCGGGCCTGATCGCAGAGTTCGCTCAATCACAGTCCACTTCGTGCGCCCAGCTCAGCCCGGCGCCATCACGATCGATACCGACGTCGTTCGTGAAGGCAGTGGCATGACATTCATCTCACTTCGCCTTGAACAGGACGGCCGACCAGTTGCGCTTGCACTGGCTGCAGCCGGCATCGACCGCGAGTCACTCGACCACGATCGCCTGCCGATGCCAGATGCCAAAGCTCCAGAGGACACTGCGGCAGTGCCCTACATCGAGGGTCTGATGCCGCAGTTCATGGACAAGGCCGAGCTGCGCCCAGTGGCCGGCGGCGGCCCAGGAAACCCTTCACCAGACGGCAGTGCATCGGTGACTGCATGGATGAAGGCACATGGCGACATTGAGCTCAATGAGCCGACCTTGGCGTTTCTTGCCGATCTTGCATGGCCCACCGTGTTTGCTCTTGAGGGCAAAATGCTTGGAGCACCCACGATCGACCTCACACTTCACTTCCGCAGCCCGGCCCCGGCCGATAACGATGGCTGGGTTCTTGGCCAGTTCAGTACTCAACTGGTGCGCGATGGACACTTCGAGGAAGACGGCGTGCTCTGGTCGCGTGACGGCACCCCGCTGGTGCACAGCCGCCAGTTGGCACTGATGTTGCCAATGCCCGAAGCCAGCTAAACGGCAAGGCAGTCTGCTCGGGGCAACCACCCGAGACTCGGCAGTTTCGAAGCTACGCCCACAAGCATCTGACGCTCGTCGCGTGCTTGAGCGTCTGCACCGAGTCTCACCCCCAAGGCAGCTCCCACGCCGACGGCCGTCGCCGAGCGCGAAAGGCTCCAGTGGCGAACTGTCTGCACCGCGCTTGAGGCCAACGATTCTCTAAGCCTTTCGGCTTCGGCCCAGACCGCAGCTGAATCGAAGCTGTCTGTCGCACGCAGAAACCGTGCAGCAGCGTCAACGTCGCCCTGGGTGCTCAAGTTGAACAGCGATTCAGATTCGAACACGTCTCCATCCCCAGCTGAGTCGACGCCCAGAAGCGCCCTCAACCTAGACGGTGTTCTGTCTCTTGATCGAGACGACAATCTCCGTTCAACAACTATTCGCAATGTTCTTGGGCGCCCCTGGCGATCTACCCCGAGCGCCGCCAGTGCCCGTGTTTCAGCTTGACCGTCGGCACCCTTACCGAATGCGTCGAACTGACCTTGGGCACGAGCGTCAATGCGCATAAACCACGTGGTACCAGTGGCGTTTATTCGACGCCCGATCGACCCTTTGAGCAACGCATCGACCTGTGCTGTCGACGGCCCTGCACTGACGCCCAATTTCGCTCCGACAACAGGGCCGCCCGAGAGCCAACGCTCGTCTGCCTCCGGAGGCCGCGACGGCGCGCCCGCCAATGCGGCACAGACCTCACAGACCCGAGCGAGTCCGGCGCGAAGGCGGCCGCTGAGTCGTTGAGTTCCGGCATAGTTGGCGATGAACCGCTGGGCATCAGCTGCCCTGCGGAAACGCCACAGGCGCCCCGATGTAATCGCGAACCCACCGGCAAGTTCGGCCTCAGCGCTTGCTCCAATCTTGCCGACCTGCAGGTGTGCGCCAACTCCCAAGGCGGCCCCAGCAGTTGCAGTGTCTGCGAACGAAACACTCACTGACCCATCTGACCTTCGCTCAACCGCCAACCCAAGCTTGGCAGCGAGCCTCACGACCCCGATGTCAAGGCTCGCTTCCTCAGTCGAGTCGCTGCGGGCCAGCGGGCAAGGCTCAAGATCGGGCTGGATCGAATTAGCAAGCAATCGACTGCACTGCTGAGCTGTTACAGCGCAGATGCCACGAGCGATCGCGCGCTCGACCCGCGGCCCCAACCCGCCCTGCGTCAAAGCTGCACCGGCTGCGAACACGAGGGTTATGACAGCCACGACGCCGATGTACTCAACAGTGGCTTGGCCATCGTCGCTATTCACCGCCCAATTGTCTTCCTCAATCGCCGGTTTTACCGACTGGAACTGCGATCGGCACTGACTTGACGCAAACCGGGCAAGCTTCCGTGACCCTTCGGTGCGAAGATCAGTGCGTGAGCTCTTCCGCCATCGAAGTAACCGACCTACGCAAGTCCTATGGCGAGTACCAAGCTGTGCGAGGAATCTCATTTTCAGTGCAGCGTGGCGAGGTCTTCGGCTTGCTTGGCCCCAACGGCGCCGGCAAAACCACGACAGTTGAGATCCTTGAGGGGTACCGAGCTCGAACCTCTGGAGAAGCCACGGTTTTGGGCTTCGATCCGGGAACTCGCCCGCAAGAGCTGCGCGAGCGGGTTGGAGTGGTCCTGCAGAGCAGTGCTCTTTATCGAAACCTCACTGTGCGCGAGACGCTCGACCACTTCGGAAGCCTCTACCCCGCGCCACGGTCCACTGCAGACACAATCGCCCTGATCGGCCTCGAAGGCAAAGAGGACGCCCGCACGCGCACCCTTTCAGGTGGCCAACAGCGCCGGCTCGACTTGGGGCTCGCTCTGATCGGCGGGCCAGAGGTTGTGTTTCTCGACGAGCCAACGACCGGATTTGACCCCCAAGCACGCCGTGCCGCCTGGGACACAATTCGCTCGCTGCGCGAACTTGGCACGACGATCGTGCTCACGACCCACTACCTCGACGAAGCTCAAGCACTTGCCGACCGGGTCGCGATCATCAAAGACGGCTCAATCGTTGCCGAAGGCACGCCTGGCGAAATCGGCGGCGGCGCGACCAAGCGCGTGCGCGTCAGCTGGCGCGACACCGACGGCACCCCACGCAGTGAAGAGACAACGGAGCCGACGAGGTTGCTCCACCAACTGACTTCCGACGCAATGGGAGCAGGCCACGAGGTTGCGGATCTGAGGGTCACCAGCCCGAGCCTTGAAGATGTGTACCTCGACCTGACATCTGAGGAACCAGCCACTACGCCCGACGCGCCAGCTGAAGCCTCAGGGCGTCGGGGCCGAAGGAGCCGACGTGGCTGATCTTTCGTCATCACCAAAGGCTGCTGGCAATGCCGAGCAGGGCAAGTCGCAGCTGGCGCTCGCTTGGCGGCAATACCGCCTTGAACGCAAGATGTTCTGGCGCAATCCGTCAGCAGCGTTCTTCAACTTCATGCTTCCGCTGCTGCTGCTTGCCCTGTTTGGAGCGTTGTTTCGACACAACAGCAAGAACCTCGATGTAATCGTGCCCGGCATTGCCGGCATGGGAGTGATGGCATCGACATTCTCGGCACTGGCCTTCAACCTCACCTTCCTGCGCGAACAGGGCGTGCTCAAGCGGATGCGCGGAACACCGCTGCCTTCAGGTTCGTATCTCGCCGGCCTGCTGGGCAACGCTGTAACGAACGCGAGCCTTCAGATCGTGATCGTCGTGCTCGTAGCGAGGTTTGCGTTCGGCGTCGGCTGGCCAAAGAACTGGCTCGAGCTCGGAGTGTTTCTGGCCGCAGGAGTCGCTGCCTTCGGAGCACTCGGCGTCGCCTACTCACACGTGATCCCTAATTTTGACTCTGCCCCTGCTTGGGTTAACGCGATCTTCTTGCCGGTGCTGTTTATCAGCGGAGTCTTCTATGACACCCAAGGGTCTCCTGAGTTCCTGAACACAATCGCGACGATCCTTCCGCTCACCCACCTGATCGACGGGCTCTCGGCCGCGATGGTTACGGGAGCGCCTCTTTCGGAGCAGACCGGAGACCTAGCCATCTTGGCAGCATGGGGTGTATTTGGCGGGTTCTTCGCTGTGCGCGGGTTCGAATGGGACGAGCGCAGCTAAGCCGCCAGCTGTTCAGGCTCCGCCGAAGCGCCAGTTGGTTGGTACTTCACCAATGATTTGAGCAGGTATCCGAGCTAGTGGGCCGATCGGGTACTCGTCGCTGAGAATCGATCCCACGACGCAGTCAAACCACTCATCACCGTGAAGATGAAAGCGGCGCAAGACCCCCTCCTCGGTAAATCCGACCTTCTTCAGAGCTCCGCGTGAACGCTCGTTCGAGGCAGCTGCCCACACGCTCAGGCGTTCAACTCCCATTGCCCTAAAGGCAAGAGCCGCCATCAAGGCCTTGCTCTCTGTGTTGACTCCGGTACCCCAGTGGTCTTTGTAAAACCATGTGCCGATCACGACGCTGTGGTCGCGTGACCGAGGTTCGCTGAAGACAGTCCACCCAAGAATCTCGCCGCCACGCTCAACAACGAATCCAAGCTCTTCGCCCCGCTCTCGCTCGCCGGCAGTTCCGGCAATGAACCGCTCGGCCTGAGCTAAGTCGGTATACGGCCCCCACGACATGTACTTGGTCGTCTCGGGGTCGCTGCCGATCCTGAACATCTCCGGGGCATCGTCTGCCGTGGGAAATCTCAACGTGAGGGTGGGCCCGGTAATGACTAATGGCTGCTCCATAGCGATGGATCCTAAGCGGGACGCGGGCGCCCGGCCTGAGTCCTGACCCGGTTGGCGGCGCCGAGCGTACTTTCAGTGATGGATCCAATCCGCACACCTGCACTCGAGATCACCGACGAAAACGGCAACCTGCGCGCCAAACTGGCCGTTGACTCCGATGGTCGGGTGGCACTTGATCTGGCCGATGCTTCCGGGACGATTCGCAGCCGCGTGTCAGTTTCAGCCGACGGCACCACCGGCGTGGAGCTGCGCTCTGCCGACGGGAAGATCAATGCACTGCTGGGTGCGGGAGCAGATGGCGGCGCAAGCCTCGAGTTGCTTGATGGCGACGGTACATCGAGAGCAAGCCTCGGAACCTGGCTCGACGGCTCAACCACACTCGCTGTGAATGACCAAGCCGGGTCGCGCCGGGTAACGCTCGGAGCCTTCCCTGACGGAGAAGCTGGCCTCGACCTGATCGACGCCAACGGGGTTCAGCGGGTTGCTGTGTCGGACCGCCCCGAAGGTCCGACCGGCGTCACGGTGTGGGACTCCGCAGGAGTGCTGCGAGCACTGCTTGCCCACGGCCCAGAGCCTCAGCGCACGGCGTCAGTTGAGTTTTGGGACGCCGACGGCGCCTATCGGGCAGGGTTCGGCCACTGGCCAAACGGTGCCACCGGGGCCGAGCTGCTCGATTCAAACGGCACTCTCAGGGCTCGCCTCGGAGAGCGTGTCGATGGCGGCACAAGCGTTGAACTGAGCGACTCAAAAGGAAACTTCCGCGCAGGCCTTGGCGAATGGCCCAACGGCGCAAGCGGCGTGGAGCTGTGGGACACGGGCAAGATAAACAGAGCTCGGTTGGGCATCTGGGGCGACGCGCTTGCCGGGCTTGAACTTTCAGACGAACATGGTGCAAATCGCACCAGGTTGGGGCAGCGCGCTGACGGATCCACGACCCTCGACTTCTGGGATGCCAAGGGTGAGTACCGGCTTGGAGTCGGCGAAGGCGCAGCGGTCAAGGCGCAACCCACAGACAAAGCTGATCCCGAAGCTGACGGTTCAGGCGACTCAAGGTGAGAATTGGCGCATCAGAGCCCCACAGCGGTGGTCTGTGCGTCATGATTTGCGCATGAGCAGCGCTCAACGCTGGCTGCGAGCCAACAGCTTCCATCACGCTGAATTTCCTGCGGAGCGAATCGCTGCTCGCCGAAAGCAGCGCGTCAGCGTTTGTCTGCCAGCACGCGACGAGGAACGCACCATCGGGTCAATCGTCGCTTCACTTATGCCACTGGTCGACCGAGGCACAATTGACCAAGTCGTCGTCGTCGATGACTCCTCCGACGGAACTGGCGAGATTGCAGCTCGACTGGGAGCTGAGGTCTATCGGCAGTCAGATCTGCTGCCAGAGCTTGGGCCAGTTCAAGGCAAAGGCGACGCTATGTGGCGTTCGCTGAGCGTGCTGGACGGCGAGATTCTCTGCTTCCTCGACGCCGACTCAGACAACTTCAGCGAACACTTCGCTTGCGGGCTGATCGGGCCGCTGGTTGAACACGAGCGCCTTTCGTTGGTGAAGGGCTTCTACCGCAGGCCGTTTCGCCAAGCTGGGGTAACTCTGCCCGAGGGCGGTGGCCGGGTAACAGAACTCACAGCCAGACCACTCCTCAACCTCTTCTACCCCGACCTTGCAGGAGTGCGCCAGCCGCTGGCTGGCGAGTTTGCGGTTCGGCGTGAGCTGATTGAACGCCTTCCGTTCCTGACTGGCTACGGAGTCGATATCGCTCTGCTGATTGATGCCTACCGAGACAGTGGGCTCGATGCGATCGGCCAAGTTGATCTGGACACTCGCCAAAACGACCATCAGCAACTCACAGACCTTGGAGCAATGGCGTTTGCAGTGCTGCGGGCAGTAGTGAGCCGGCTAGAGATGGACGGCCGAGTTGGCGAAGTTGGCCCAGCAACATTTCTCGCTGCGAACGGCACCGGGTTTGCACCAGTCGAGTTGGGCCACATCGAACGACCACCGTTTGCCGGAGTCGCCGCCAATCAGGCTGATCTAGGCGATTCAGCCGGTGGCCACTCAGCGTAGAGCCGAGCTAAATCAGCCGGGCTGGGCATCGACCACTCGGGTTCTACTCCGTAGACATCGATCACGGGAGTGGCTGGTTCAGAGCCGTCAAGCAGCCGCACCGACCCAGAGTGAAGCTCTGCCGGATGCCTGACTCCTGTTGTTCTGGCCACTTGGATCACTTCGTCGCGCAGGCCAGCGATGAACCGAGCGGCCCGCTCGCCCTTTGAGATCGGGTCAACGCCGCGCATCAGCCACTTCGATTGCGTCGCTACACCGCTTGGGCAACGGCCCGTGTGGCAGCGCTGCGCCTGAATGCAGCCAACTGAGAGCATCGCTTCGCGCCCAACGTTGATCCAGTCAACTCCAAGCGCCATCGCCTCGACTGCACGTTGCGGAACTCCCAAGCGTCCGGCGCCACCAAAGACGACTTGGTGGGCAAGCCCGGCTCGACCGAACACACCTGCGACCTCTGCGAAGCCTCCCATGAAAGGCATCGAAACATGGTCGGTAAACACCAGTGGCCCGGCACCAGTTCCACCCTCACCGCCGTCGATCAGAATGAAGTCAACTCCGCGATCACCGCTCTCCATATGCCCAGCAAGCCGTTCCCAGAAGCCGAGGTCGCCAACAGCTGACTTGATGCCAACTGGCAGGCCAGTGGAGTCTGCGAGCTGCTCGACGAAGTCGAGCAGCGAGTCCTCATCGTGGAATGCGGAGTGATACGGCGGGCTGACGCAATCAACCCCAACTTCGACGCCTCGCACGCGGGCAACCTCAGGCGTGACCTTCTCACCCGGCAGGACTCCCCCGACACCTGGCTTGGCGCCTTGGCTTAGTTTGATCTCGAGCGCCTTGACAGGATGCTCAGCGCACAGCTCTACCAGCCTCGACAGCTCAAACCGCCCCGCCTTGTCACGACACCCGAAGTAGCCAGAAGCGATTTGAAAGATCAAATCGCCACCGTGCAGGTGATGCGGGCTCAACCCACCCTCACCTGTGCAGTGAAGAGCTCCGGCGTCGGCAGCGCCACGATTTAGAGCCTCGATCGCTGGCCCGCTCAAGGCACCCCAGCTCATTCCGCTCACATTGACTATTGACTGTTGCCTGAACGCGTGTCTGCGCCCGCGAGCTGCACCAAGAACCTTTGCGACCGGCACCTGAGCACCAGCGACAGGCATTGGCCCCTCGGCCGGAAAGACACTCGGGAGCACGATCAGGTGGTTGCTCGCTCGGTCGAGGTCATTGTCGGTGCCGAACCCGAAACGGTTATCGATGCCCTTGGATGTCATATAGATCCATGCCCGCTGGT